>Ga0256845_1000033_pt1 | contig 110515 bp, 98 predicted proteins | sample RiftiametaG_FD_189101 | JGI IMG/M metagenome (GOLD analysis project Ga0256845, IMG submission 189101) | Tube worm associated microbial communities from hydrothermal vent at the East Pacific Rise, Pacific Ocean - Riftia | ecosystem: Host-associated > Annelida > Integument > Unclassified ...
TTAGATTTTACTTAACAAAAACCAGATGTGGCGGTAAATAAAGCGGCTAGCCTTCTCAGAGGGCTAGCTCAATACACCCTTATAGGGTGCAATCAAAACCACGTTCTTAGAACGTGGATATTTACTTTCTATTGACTTTCAAGAGTTTCAATAGTTTGGTGTTATCATTTGACTTTGTTATTTATTAAAAGTAATCAACTCTTATGGATTATTTAAATCAGCCTGAAATTATAATTTTGCTAGTTAATTCACTGATTTTGCTGGTATTGTTGATATCGCGCTTTTATAGAAAAACCAACCAGTTTGGTATTGTTAAGTCGATGATTCGTGAAAATCAGAAAAACTTAGATGATAAACTTTCTCGTAGTCAAACTCAGTTATTTGAAATAATATCGAACGACAGAGAAAAACAACTGACCTCTTTAGAAGCATTAAAACTTAATTTAGAACAACGCTTTGCTAATTCTGAAAAAGAATTAAGCGGTAATATTCAGTCCTTTAAACTCGATATGATTGAAAGGTTCGAACGGTTAAAACGAGAAACCTCACATTCATTGCAGCATGGTCATGAGAAAATAACTGTCAAAATAAACGCGTTTGGCGAGAAAATCAGTCAAAACATGCAAGTTCATCAAACATCAACGTTAAAATTAATTGCTGACAACATTAGTAAAGGGATCCAAGAATTGCGTCAAGATCTTGACCGTAGCTTAAAACAGCAAGGTGATCTCATTAATAAAAGTATTCGTGGTTTAACTGATTCGACTGATACTCGGTTAAAAGAAATTAGTGGGCAAGTTGAAAAGCGATTAACCGAAGGTTTTGAAAAAACCAACGAAACCTTTAATGACGTGATTAAACGATTAGCTTTGATTGATGTTGCTCAACAAAAAATCACGGAATTATCGTCGAATGTTGTTAGTTTACAAGAAATATTGAATGATAAGCGCTCTAGAGGCGCATTTGGTGAAGTTCAATTGCAATCTTTAATCAGTAATATTATGCCGCAAAGTCATTATGTTATGCAGCATAAGTTTTCAAATGATAAAATCGCTGATTGTGTTTTAACGTTACCTGAGCCAACAGGAAAAATAGCGATTGATGCAAAGTTTCCATTAGAGAGTTACAAAACCATGATGGATGTTGAAGTGGCAGAGGTTGATAGAAAAGAAGCGGGCAAGCAGTTTGCCAAGGATGTTAAAAAACATATCAACGATATTTCAGGCAAATACATTTTACCGCCTGAAACCTCTGATGGTGCGGTGATGTTTATTCCTGCTGAAAGTGTTTTTGCTGAAATTCATGGCCATTATCCGGAATTAATTGAATTGGCTTATAAACGCAAAGTTTGGCTGGTTTCGCCTACGACATTAATGGCTATTTTAACGACCGCATCAGCCGTAATTAAAGATGAACAAACACGCCAACAAGTGCACATTATTAAAGAACATTTATCATTTTTAGGTCAAGATTTCACTCGTTTTCAAGATCGTATGGATAAATTATCATCACATATTGGTCAGGTCAGTAAAGATGTCGATTTAGTGCATGTTTCTGCTAAAAAAATATCATCACGTTTTGATAAAATCGAAAGAGTTGAACTTAATCAAGAAACCCCCTCTAACGTGCTAACAGAATGAACAAACGTTTCCATCGATGTGTTATTAGTCTGATTTAATGTAAAAAAAGAGGAAAGTTTTAAAAAGTTAGACTATATATTAAGTAATATTAATTAAAGTTGTTTTGAGGTTATAGTATTGTCTATTCCTAAGAAAGTTGTAGAAACATTAGAGTCTTTATCGGTTAATTATCAATTAGTTGACTATTCCAATAGGCTAGAAAATGATAGTGAAACATCCTTAGACAAAACTAAACTATTAAGATCGGTTGGTTTTAAATATGACTCGCATAATTATTTAGCTATTTTGCCTTATCACTGCTTGTTAGATTATAAAAAGCTTAGTGATGTACTTGGTTTTCAACCGAGCATTCTTAATGAAGAAAAATTACAGAGTCTTTTTAATGGATGCCAAGAAAACAGCCATCCACCTATTAACGGTTTGTTTAACATCAAATTATTTGTTGATCCTGTGGTACTTGATATGGATTCAATCTATATTGAAAGTGGTGATGCCGATCAATTAATACAACTCGACAAAATAGCGGCAAACTTGTTATTTCAAGATTGTGATTCATTACAGTTTAGCGTGAGTTCTGAGCGTTTGTATGCCGGTCGTAACAGTGACAAATCAAGTCAAGATGAAGAAGTTGACTTAAGCTTTACACCGATGAGATTGAAGCAACGAGTCGATGAAACTTTTGATTTGCCCGCGATGCCAGACATTGCTCAAGATATTATGAAACTTCGAGTTGACCCCAGCGCTGATGCGGTTAAATTGGCACAAATTGTCTCACGAGATCCCTCAATTGCTGCACAGGTGATTAGCTGGGCAAGTTCTCCCTATTATGGTTACCAAGGAAAAATTGACTCAATTGAAACGGCTATAGCAAGAGTTTTAGGCTTTGAACTGGTAATGAATTTGGCTTTAGGAATTTCCATTGGTAAATCATTAAAAGTACCTAAAGAAGGGCCTTTGGGAGTTAAAGAGTTCTGGAAACAATCAATTTATACAGCGAATTTAGCTGAAAAGTTAAGCCGTTCAATGCCGCTTAAACAAAGACCAGAAAGAGGCTTAATTTACTTAAGTGGTTTATTGCACAATTTTGGACATTTATTATTAGGTCACATTTTCCCACCACAGTTTGAGCTAATAAATAACAGTGTGTTAGCTAATCCTAAAATAGCCGTTGAAGATATTGAACATTATATTTTGGGTGTGACACATGAAGAAATTGGTGCATGGCTAATGCAAAATTGGCATATGCCTGACGAGTTGATCGTTGCCGTTCATCATCATCATCAAGAAGAATTTTGGAGCAAACATGCGGTTTATTCTAATTTAGTTTTAGTGGCTAATCGACTACTTAAACAGTTAGACATTGGTGATTCCGTGATGACCTCTATTCCTGATTCAACTCTGGAGTTATTGTCACTCGATACGGATACTATTAACAAAGCACTTGATGATATTAAAATGGAATCTGAATCACTTGATATGTTGGCAAATCAATTAGTTGCTTAATTCAGTGTTTAAAATATACTGCGATATCACCTTTCATAGTAATAACTCATTCAGTTAAGATTCATTTGCGCGGTATATCCTTCATTTGTCTAGCCGCGCTTTATTAGACTTTTCTATTTAACCTGATTGCCTGCCCATGGTATAGTTTAGCCATCAAATTTAAATATATTTTGTTCAAATTATGAAAATAAATCTTTTAAAACCAATCACAGCCTTTCTATTATTATATTTTTTTGTAAATGCTTCTTTTGCTGAGAGACATCGCCCTTTTAAAGATAATAAATCGTGTCAATACATTACTAAAGGTGAAGCGATTAATCGGGCAAAGCAACGAAATGATAGCAAAGTGGTTGGTGTGCAGTTGATAAAACGAGGTAATGCTTCGGTTTATCGAGTTAGATTATTAGTTGGAAAAAAACGCATAAAAAGCATTACGATTAATGCTTGTCGATAAATTAAATATTAAGTCCTAAATTAAGGAAATTAATGTGAAAATACTTATAGTTGAAGATGAAGACATCATTAGAAATAATTTAATTAATCAATTTCAACAAAATGGTTTTGCCACAGAATCAGCTGCTAATGGCAAAGACGGTTTGTATTTAGCAAAAGAATATCCTGTTGATTTAGCGGTAGTTGATATTGGTTTGCCTGAAATCTCTGGTTTGGAGTTAATTAAAGAATTAAGAGCGTCGGGAAATAAAATTCCTGTTATTGTTTTAACCGCTAGAGATTCTTGGCAAGACAAAGTGGAAGGATTGTCCACCGGTGCGGATGATTATATGGCAAAACCTTTTCAGTTTGAGGAGCTGTTGGCGAGATGCAATGCACTGTTAAGAAGAACGGCTGGTTTTGCCTCTCCGGTATTACAAGTTGCAGATATTGAGTTAGATACATTATCTCAATCAGTAAAAAAATTAGGCAAACAAATTGAATTAACCGCTTATGAATACAAAGTTATCGAATATTTGTTTCTAAATCCCAAAAAGGTAGTTTCAAAAACAGAATTAACAGAGCATATTTATGATCAAGATTTTGACAGAGATAGTAATGTTTTAGAAGTCTTTGTTGGTAGATTACGAAAAAAAATAGACCCTAATCAAGAACTAAAATTAATTCAAACACTTCGTGGACAAGGTTATCGTTTAAATCCAGATTTTGTTAGTTAATGAATAATTGGTCATTAAAAAATCGACTAAGAGCTATTTCTATAATTGTATTATTTATTGCCTTTAGTATTATTTATTTTGCAACCGAATCTGCCTATTCCATTGCAAGTAAAAATCGTCTACAAGAAAGTATGAACGCTCAAGTTTATGCTTTAATGGCAATCGCAAATGATGAAAATAATACGTTATCGATCCCGGATATTTTAAGAAATCAGCGTTTAGATAATTTAAGTTCAGGCTTGGTTGCTTACGTATTAAATCAAGATGGTTCATTAGTTTGGCGTTCGCCATCCAGCGAAATATTTGAATCATTACCTCGCGTTAATTACCTATATTCAATGACTCAATTAAAGGATTATCCATTAGATCGTAGAGAAATGTTTTGGGTCGGTGAATCTATTATTTGGGAGCATGATAACCAGCAAGAAAAAAACTATTATTTTATTGTGGGCGAAAAACAATCGTTACTAATAAGTGCAGTTGATAAATTTAAAAATGAAGTGTTTTTTTGGTTGTCAATTTCAGGCGTTTTATTAATCATATTTTTTTCTTATGCATTAAATTTCTTTTTACAACCGTTAAAAAATGCGCAACAGCAAATTGAATTAGTGAGTCAAGGAAAAATAAATAAATTAGAAGGAGACTTCCCTGTAGAATTAAAACCGTTGACTTCAAGTATTAACCAATTATTGCAGAGTGAAGCAAGGCAAAAAAATCGTTATAGGGACTCCTTAGGCAATTTAGCTCATAGCTTAAAGACACCTTTGGCAATTATAAAAAGCATGATTGAGTCACCTAAAAGTGAAGAGCAAGAGTCAGAGCTAATTTCTCAAATAAAAAGAATTGATGATATTGTAAAATATCAATTAAATCGTTCGGTTATATCTTCAGGTCAAACCCTCATCAGAAGTTGCGTTGTAGAACCTGAAGTGGTTAATATTATTTCAGCTTTAAACAAAGTGCATCGACAAAAAAATATTAAAATAGAATATCGCATTGAAAATAATACTGTTTTTCCTGGTGATTCTGGTGATTTATTAGAGTTGATTGGAAATTTAGCGGATAACGCCTGTAAATGGACAAAATCAATGGTTGTGATTTCTGCAAAAATTAAAGAAGGAGCGTTTTGTCTTTATATTGATGATGATGGTAAGGGGATTGCTAAAGAACATAGAGATGCCATTTTGAATAGAGGTAAGCGACTCGACCAAAAAGTTGAAGGTCAAGGATTAGGTTTATCGATAGTTATGGATATTATTACTCATTATCGAGGTGAAATAACTATAGAAAATAGTGCTTTAGGTGGAGCATTATTCAAAATCATTATTCCATTGACATAATCCATGATCGTAACCTGTTGTGCGTGCCGTTAATGATGAGTTTTTTATCCAAAAATGCTCATAATTTGGCGCTTGTCTCCATGACGGTTGTACCCTGGATCCGAATTCTTATTGTGCCGAAGAAATATTTCATTAATATTTTCTAGCGTATCATCTAAACGACAACAGTCATTTTCTTTTAGCGTTTGCATCATACTCGAAGCAAAATAATTGTACTCTGTTGCCCATAAATGCGGGTTGTTAGCTTGTTTCATTCGTCTATTGACTCGTCCAAGAATACCATACAAGCGGGGCGCATCATGAGTAATACAGTACTCTTGAATGACTTCCTTCATCATAGTGTACTGTGAACTTGTTATTTTAATGGCATTCTTCTTATCAAACTGTGGTTGCATTGATTTAAGAATGGTTGGTATTTGTTGAAAAGACATTAATTCAACTCCTTTGAACATGATCAATTTATTGATAATAGTAAATATAGAAGAGCTTTCAAAAATGTCCAATAAATTGTTCTATTTATTAAACATCTTTGGAATAATGAGAAATAAAGGTTTATTCTTCCAGTAACAATAAAAATAAAAGGCAATGATATGGCTGAACAACGAGGAAACTTCTCTTCAAGACTTGGATTCATTTTGGCAGCCGCAGGATCGGCTGTTGGTTTAGGTAACATTTGGCAATTTCCATTTAAAGTTGGTGATGGAGGAGGGGCTGCTTTTGTTGTGATGTACCTTATTTTTTGTTTTGTTTTATGTTTTCCTGTGATGGTTGCTGAAATTGCAATTGGTCGAAAAACACAATTAAATCCTGTGGGGGCTTTTAAAGCTTTAGGTTATAAAAACTGGGCATTTGTCGGCTACCTTGGTCTTGCCAGTGGAGTATTGATCCTTTCTTTTTATAATGTTGTTGCGGCATGGGCATTTGGCTACTTTGTTGACATTCTATTTTCTCAGTTTTCTGTTGGAGAGCTCGCTTTTAAAAGTTTTGTTGCGGATTATGTGAAAGTTGGTGCTTATGCGGCTTTGTTTATGTTTAGTACTGCTTACGTGGTATCAAAAGGTATTTCTCATGGAATAGAGAAAGCTGCTAAAATTTTGATGCCGAGCTTATTTATGATGATACTTGTACTAATCGGCTATGCATTAACATTGCCCAATGCTATGGATGGGATTCGTTTTTACCTATTACCTGATTTTAGTCAAATTACGGGGAAAGTGATTTACTCAGCACTTGGACAAGCTTTTTTTAGCTTATCTTTAGGCATGGGCGCGCTGATCACATATGGAAGTTACGTCTCTAAAAAAGAAAATATTGTCAGTGCCGCTGCCGTAATTACATTAATGGATGTTGGCGTCGCAACTTTAGCGGGTTTTATGATTTTTCCTTTTGTATTTTCACAAGGAATAGAGACTGACGGTGGCGCGGGTTTGATATTTATGACATTACCCGGCGTGTTCGAATCTTTGGGGGATTTATTGGGCGTTATTGTAGGAGCAGCTTTTTTTCTACTATTATCTTTTGCTGCATTTACTTCTACAATCTCTCTTTTAGAAGTGCCTACGGCTTATATGGTTGATGAAAAAAACATTGCTAGAAGCAAAGCCACATGGATCGTCGCTATATTTATCTTTCTGGTTGGTATACCTTCTATGTTATCTAATGGAGCAGTTGATTCATTGACTCAATTTATTAGCTTAGAAGGAGTAGGTGAGAAGAGTTTTATGGACTTTATATCCATTATTTCGAGTGATACTTTTTTACCTTTGGGTGGTTTCTTAATTGCTATTTTTACCGCTTACGTGTGGAAAAAAGAAAATTTTAATCATGAATTGAGCAATGGCGATAATGAAATTGAAGGCAGCTGGCTTCAACGTTATGTTGATTTTGCTATTTCTTATATTTGCCCTGTTCTATTAGGTCTTATGTTTGTGGTAACAGTAATGGATACTTTTTTTGACATTAAGCTCCTTAACCTCTTATTTGACTAACTAGAATTTGAATAATTTAGTATCGAATAATGATGAAAAGTTAGCTATAATCTCGGTCATTCAAGCTCTTTGAGTGAGTACTCTTTTTATAGCTTCTGCAATATTTGTTTTCATGTAGATGCATTTTTATTTAGATACTTGCTATTTCTTATTGTTTAAAGTACTTTGAACGAATAAAAAGACAGCGCTGTCATTTTTATGGTTTCTTAATATTATTGCTTAATAACTGTTTTAAGAAAATAGGCATGAATATATAAAAGATTTTAGTTTGAAGTATGAAATAATAAGTTATTTTCAGCAACAGCAACAGCAACAGCAACAGTCAATGTCTATTTTTGTGAATAGGCAATAAACATGAATAAGATATAAAGAGGATTAATTTGAGTATGTCTAATGTAAACGAAAAGCTCTATATAGGTATTGATGGTGGTGGAAGTAAATGTAAAGCCGTATTGACTGACTCAGGCATTAATTTGTTAGGTGAAGGTTTAGGAGGCCCTGCCAATCCTTTTTATGGTTTAGAGAGAACACTTAACTCGATTGTTGATGCGAGTACTCAAGCTCTTGAAAGCGCTAACTTACCAGGAAAAAAATTATCTGATTTAGTGGTTGGTATGGGGTTAGCGGGTGTTAACTTACCAGAATTGTATAAACAGATAACGGACTGGAAGCATCCTTTTGCAAAGCTATATTTAACGACAGATGTCGATATTGCCAATATTGGCGCTCACAGTGGTAAAGATGGCGGCGTTATTATAGTCGGTACTGGTTCAATCGGTTTTGCTAGCATTAAAGGCAAACAACGAATGTTGGGCGGCCATGGTTTCCCTATAGGGGATGTCGCAAGTGGAGCATGGATCGGATTAAGAGCGATTGAGCATGCCATTTTAGCTGATGAAGACTTTGAAGAGAAAGGTGAGTTAGCTACAAAAATATGCAAATTCTATGATGTTCATAACGGCTTGGGTTTATCAGAAAAACTGATTGGTAAAGCTTCAAGCGAATATGCTCGAATTGCTTCAATCGTTTTCGAAGCATCAGACAATGGTGATAAAGCGGCTGAAAAAATCATTAATGCAGGAATGGCATATATTCAGCAGTTAGCGGCAAAATTATTTGATGATGAGTCTGAACGACTTGCCATGATTGGCGGATTGACTCAATTTTATATGCCAAGATTGCCAAAAGAAGTTGCTAGTTTGTTTTCTGAAACCCTTGCTCAACCAGAGATCGGCGCGGTACATCTAGCAATGCATCGCGAAGAGAAAGATAACGCTTAAATGACTTTGTGAAGCAAATAACTTCATGAATCTAATCAACTTTGTAAATGAGTATTAAAAATGAATGATTTTGTAATCAAAGTAGAATCGTTATTTAACGGTGATGCATTACTTCATAAACAACAAATCACCATTAAAAATGGCTTGATAGAGTCTATAGAGCCTCTTGCTGACAATGATAATGATTTCAAGTCGGGAACGCTTGTTCCGGGTTTGATTGATGTTCAAGTTAATGGCGGAGGAGGTTATTTATTTAATCAAACTCCCGATGTTGAGACTTTAATTAAGATTGGAGAAGCACATCAAAAATTTGGTACTACGGGCTGGTTACCAACCTTAGTGACAGATTCAATTTCAAAAATGCAAGAAGCTGCAGATGCAATTGCCAAAGCAAGAAAACAGCAAGTGGGCGGTATTTTAGGGGTTCATTTTGAAGGCCCTCATCTTTCAGTTGAAAAAAGAGGTGTACACTCTAAAGAGCTTATTCGTCGGTTAACGGATGCTGAAAAACAATTGTTTACTCGAAAAGATCTAGGCAAAGTGGTTGTTACATTAGCACCAGAAAATGTTGCACCCGAATTGATTTCAGAATTAGTCAGCGAAGGCGTGCTTGTTTGTCTAGGGCACAGCAATGCTGATTGTGCGACTACTCAAAAAGCATTAAAAGCTGGAGCCACAGGTTTTACACACTTGTTTAATGCCATGTCAGCTTACACATCAAGAGAACCAGGCATGATAGGAGCCGCTTTATTAGACAAAGCGAGCTATGCGGGTTTAATTCTTGATGGGATCCATGTTCATCCTGATACAGCTAAATTAGCTCTGCAGCAAAAAGAGAATATCATGCTAGTGACTGACGCGATGCCGCCAGTAGGTGTTGATCAAACGAGTTTTGAGTTTTTTGGACACTCCGTCATTCGAGAGGGTGATAAGTTGACAGATCGTGAAGGGCGTTTAGCCGGTTCGGTTTTAGATATGATTGGAGCGGTAAACAATGCTATTACCATGTTAGACATTGATCTAACTCATGCAATTAATTTAGCTTCTAAAAATCCAGCAAAATTTTTGGGATTATCGGATCAATATGGTTCACTTAAGGTCGGGGCAAAAGCAAGTATGTTACTGCTCGATCAAGCCAATGTTATTCAATCGAGCTGGATTGATGGTAAAAACGTTATCTAATCAATAGGCTGCTTATTTATGCCATCAACAAATAAAAAAATAAGGTTAGCTTCGCTTGATGCTCTAAGGGGGTTTGATATGCTGTGGCTTCTTGGAGCAGAAGGTTTATTTGCAGCGCTTTTCACCGCAACAGATTGGCCGGTTTTTGAACTATTAAGTCAACAGTTTGAGCATAGTCAATGGCATGGGTTTACATTCTTCGATTTGATTTTTCCTCTATTTATCTTCTTATCTGGAGTTTCCCTTGGCCTAGCCAATAAAAATTTAATTCAACTACCATTTATAGATAGGAAGCCTATTTATAAGCAATCCATTAAACGATTTTTTATATTATGTTTATTAGGTGTTTTATATAACCATGGAAGGGGAAAAGGTATACCATTAGAGTTCAATCAAGTGCGGTTTGCTAGTGTACTTATGCGAATTGCATTTGCATGGTTCTTTTGCGCCATGATTATTTGGCATTTTAAGCTGAAAATCCAAATTGTTATTGCAACAGTGATCTTATTTGCCTATTGGCTTTTACAATCATTTATACCAACACCTAATGGTTATATTGGAGAGCTAACGCTTGAACATTCGTGGAACACATGGGTTGATCAAGTATTATTACCAGGGCATATTTATCAAAACCTACCACTCGATCCAGAGGGCTTGCTTTCACAACTCCCTGCAGTGGTTAATGCTTTAGCCGGAGCCTTTGCTGGTCGATTATTATTAGATTCACAACAATCAGCAAACCAAAAAAGCATAAAGCTATTGATTTCAGGGATTGTTGCCTGCTGTGTCGCCTATTTGTGGTCTTTTGTTTTACCATTAAATAAAACTCTTTGGACCAGTTCTTTCGCTTTATTGACTATTGGCTATAGTGTCATTTTATTAGGCCTTTTTTATTATTTATTTGATATTTTAAAATGGAAGCCACTAAGTTACTTTTTTGCAGTCATTGGTGCAAATTCGATCCTTCTTTATATTTTAACCAGTTTATTTAATTGGCAATATCTATCAGACAGTATTTTTGCTCATTTAATAAGTCATTTAAATACTGATATCCAAGCTCTATTATCCATCATAATCCTTGTGTTAATGCAATGGTTTCTTGCCCAAAGACTTTACACACACCGCATTTTCATTCATGTTTGATTAAATAATCACCATTGGTCAATATTTGACGAACGAAGGCAAATATGCTCGCGACATTGCCTATCTAATTTAGTTCATTTTTATTTAAGATCTACTGGTAATGAGTAAAAAAAAAGTGTATGTTTGTCTCTGCGCTAATGACGGCGTGGTCGATTAGTGGTTAGTTTATTGTTAACTTATCGTTAAAAGGCAAGATAAAACTAATTTTTCATTACCTCTATTTAGTCATCTAAATAGAACAAAAGGAAAATTCGTTTATCGATTAAAAGCTAAAAACACTTAATAATATAAGGGGAAAAGTATGTCATCAAATTTATTCAAAAAGCGGTTACTAGTAAGCAGCATGGCTGTAGTACTAGGTAGTAGCTTATCAATACCTACTTTCGCAGCTGATGATGCAGCTGACGAAGGCGAAACAGTTGTAATCACGGGTATTCGTGGTTCTTTAAAAGAAGCGCTCAATAAAAAACGATTTTCAAATGCTGTTGTAGATTCAATTTCTGCAGAAGATATTGGTAAGTTTCCAGACAGAAATATAGCAGAGTCTTTACAAAGAATTCCTGGTGTTGCTATTTCTAGAAACTTTGCAGGAGAAGGTGGTAGTGTTTCTATTCGTGGTACAAACCCAGAATTAACACTAGTAACAATGAACGGCAATGCTGTTTCATCAACAGGTTGGTTCTCTCAAGGGCGTGCGAGACGTTCATTTGATATGGATTTATTACCACCTGAAATAGTTGCTGGAGTTGATGTCTACAAATCACCTATGGCGAGTCTTGATGAAGGTGGGGTTGGTGGTACGGTTTCTATTCGTACAAGAAAACCATTAGATTTAGATCCAAATACAGTCTTTTTATCAGCAGAAACACAAAACAATAGTATTTCTGATGGAAGTGGTTCAGGTTTTACTGGAATGTATAGCTGGAAAAATGATCAAGACACATTTGGTGCGATGATCTCTTATTCAACATTAGAAACTGTTGGCCGTGCTCACAAAGCTGAAAATTATATGGATGACGGTTGGGCTGGTGCAGGTATTGCGGAATTTAATCAAACTAGACAACGTGACGTTATTGATTTCACAATTGAATTTTCCCCATCTGATTCGGTGTCTATGAATTTACATGTTCTTGATATTGATTTAGACGCTAATAATACCAATCAAAACTATTTGATTATCGCTGGTGGGCTAGATGATGACCTTAATGGCGATGGCGTGATTACTGGAGCTGAAGTAGGATACAATCGTGATGCATTCAATGCATCTGTATCGGGTACTACTGACTTCGGACCAACTAAAGGTTTTGCATTGAATGGTACGCGTACAGGTGGTCCATCCGATGATACTAATTCACGTAATGCAGCGATGGATAGTAAAGTTGTTGCTTACGAAATTAATATTGAACAGGACTCTTACACTGTGAATGCTAAAATTGGTAAGTCTGAAGCTTCTGGTGGTGATGGCGGTAACTACAATGCTGGTTGGAAGTCAAATAATGCTAATCAATCAATCATATTTGATATGCGCGGCGATGATGCTATGTTGTTACAACCTGTAAATACAGATGCTAGCAATCATTCTGAGTATGTTTGGGATGCTGGTTCAGTAACAGCTCAATATCGTTTTGATGAAGAAACTTTTGCTCAAGCCGATTTAGATCACGAAGTTGAGTGGGGTCCTGTTTCAAATATTAAAGCGGGTCTTAAAGTCAGAGATCATGAATTTAAAACTTATTCGGACAAGTGGGCATTTGATGCAACTTTTGGTGACAATATCACTAAAGAAAGTTTTGCTGATGGAACTTTTGATCATTCTGGCGTTGGGTTGTTAGCAGGTTCTCCTACTGATATAGCGCGAATTAATGGCGATCAGTTAAGAGCTTATTATGATGCTCATAAAACCACTGAAACACGTCAAAATAATACATTTGGTCTTATCCAAGAAGATATTACTGCGGCTTATGTTCAAGCAGACTTTAGTGGAGATGACTTTGCTGGTAACGTGGGTATTCGTTATGTTCAAACTGATGTATCTGCAGATTATTATGTTGTGAATGATTTAGTGACAGAAAATTCTGATTATGTTGATTGGTTGCCTAGTTTTAATATATCTATTAATTTAAGTGATGATGTAATATTACGTGGTTCAGCAGCAAAAGTAATTAGTAGACCAAATTATTCATTTATGAATCCTGCCGCAAGCGTAAATACTGTAACTCAAACAATTACACGTGGAAGTGTTGCTCTTGACCCTTACCGTGCAACTCAAAGTGATATAGGTGTAGAGTGGTACTTTAATGATGAATCTTTGTTTTCTGTCACTTTGTTTAACAAAGACATTCGTTCATTTATTGCACCAGGCGCAAATACATCTACTGAAGTTGTTGGTGGCGTGGCGTATCAATCAATAACGCCAGGTCAAGGTCTTGGTGGCCAAATTGAAGGTGCTGAAATCCAGTATCAACAACAATTAGGTGATTTTGGTTGGTCTGCTAATATGACTTTTGCTGATGGTTATGGATTACAAGAAGTTAATGGTCAAGTTACTGAGCTTCCTTTAGCTGGTATGTCTGACTTTAGTTATAACTTAAGTGCTTATTATGAAAATGATGTTGTTTCAACTCGCCTTGCTTATACCTTCCGAGAAGACTTTATTGCTGAGTCTACAGGCATTGGTGGAAACACAAGTTGGGATGCTCATGGATTTTTAGATGCTAACGTTACATGGCATGCTACTGAAAATCTTGATGTAAGTTTAGAAGCAACTAATATCACTGAAGAGTCTACAACTCAACGTTTTGCTACTGGATTTAAAGCAATGCGTTTAGCGGCTCAAAATGGTAGAAATATTTACTTTAAAGTTTCATACCGTATGTAAGGTATAATTTTTTAAGTAATAAAATATCAGAAAAGGAAAGTTCGCTTTCCTTTTTTGTTTTATTTATATAGGGCTTGTTTAATAACGGGCCCTATTTATTTCTAAACATATTCGTTATTTGTAATGTTTTTGAATTACAATATTCCATTAGTTTTTAAAGCGATTTGAGGTAATGATAATGGAAACAACAGAGAATAATCATATTCTTATTATAGGCGGAGGCACTGCTGGCTGGTTAAGCGCCGCAATTCTTGCTAAGTCTTTAAATTCTAAAGAAAAAAATGGTACAAAAATCACATTGATTGAATCTCCTGACATTCCCATATTAGGGGTTGGAGAAGGAACATGGCCTAATTTACGCGCAACGTTGCACAAAATTGGGATAAGAGAGACTGATTTTATTCGTGAATGTGATGCAACCTTCAAACAAGGCGCAAAATTTGTTAATTGGATAGATAGTAAAGAGAAAGATGAGCCTCATAGTTATTATCACCCACTCAGCACCGTTAGCCATTCATCTTATGGCTTTAACTTATCGCCTTATTGGTTACAGCAAGATAAAGAAACTAGGCTACCTTATGATAGGGCTGTAGCTATACAAGCAAGGTTATGTGATGAAGGTAAGGCTCCTAAAGATATTTCTATGCCTGAATACTCTGCAGTACAAGAGTATGCTTATCATTTAAATGCAAATAAAATGGCAAATTTTCTAAAGCGCCATTGTATTGAAAATTTAGGTGTAAATTATGTTAGTGCAAATGTGACTAATGTGGTTTTAGATCCAAATGAATTTATTCAATATGTTGAAACAGATCATACAGATAAAAAGAAAATTTTGGCTGATTTTTTCATTGATTGTAGCGGTACAACAGGTTTAATTATTAAAAAAACCTATAATATTGAGTGGCAAAGTATCAGTGATATCATTTTTAATGATACGGCTTTAGCTGTTCAAGTCCCTTATAAAAAAGCATCTCAACCGATTAAAACCCATACAATAGCCACTGCACAAGATGCTGGATGGATTTGGGATATAGGCCTTCAAGATCGCCGTGGTGTTGGTCATGTGTATAGTAGTAAATATACTTCTGATGAAAAAGCGAAACAGCAATTAATTGATTATATTGGTGATGATTATTCAGACGACTTAATGATACGAAAAATAAAACTTAACCATGGTTATCATAAGAAGTTTTGGCATAAAAATAGCGTTGCGATTGGTATGTCAGCAGGCTTTGTTGAGCCTTTAGAGGCTTCGGCTATTTTTTTGTTTGATGCTGCAGCAAGTATGCTAGCAACTCAATTTCCGAGAAATAGAGACGATATGGCTTATGCAGAAAAAAACTTTAACCGTCATTTAACAATGAGAATGGAAAGGACTGTAGAATTCATTAAATTACATTATTGCATTTCTAACCGAAGAGATAGTCAATATTGGATTGACAATTGTAAACCATCAAGTATTCCTGAAAACCTTAAGCAGCGACTTAAATTTTGGAAAAATCAACCTCCAACTAAGTATGATTTTGAAAACGCTTGGGAACCGTTTAATCTTGATAGTTATTTATATATCCTATATGGGATGGAATTTAATACGGATTTAGAAAATGTTTCATTGAAATATACAGAAACATTAAAAGCAGAACAAATGTTTTTGGCAATTAATAATGATAGCCAAACGTTAATCAGTAAGTTACCAGATCAAAGAGAATTGATTGAAAAAGTAATTCAGTATGGATTTAGTCGAGTATAAATTATTTAAAATTATTAATTAGGAGTTAATTGTGTCAGAAGTTAAGCCAATAACAAATATTTCTCATGGTAAATTAAAAATAAAAGAAAATGCCACTTTTATTCAAAGTGAAAAAATGCATTTTTCACCAATTGTTGTACAAGAATTTATTCCAGCAAGTAGAGAATTTCCAATTGTTTTTATCAAAGAGCAAGACACTGGTAGGTTTAATGCTGTGGTTCTGTTTGGATTAGAGCCAGGTGAAAACTTGTTCTTTGATGCAAATAAGTGGCAAGCCTCGTATAGCCCTCTTGCATTAACACTATATCCATTTTTAATACATCAGACTGAAAATAGTGACAATGCATTGTTATGCATTGACGAAAATTCACCTTTAATAAATGAATCAGTTGGTGATGCTTTATTTGATGAAAATGGGAAAGAAATGAAATGGTTAACTCAAAAAGGTGAAGCGATTGTTAACTATATTGAACAAACAAAATTAACTAAGGCTTTTATTCAGCTATTATTGGAAAATGAAATACTTTCTTCACAAACCTTGAGCATAAAAATAAAGGATCAAAAAGAGTTCGCTCTAAATGGCTTGTATGTTGTTGATGAAAAAAAATTAAGCAATTTATCAGACGAAGATTTTCTTAAAATAAGAAAGTCAGGAGCCTTAGATATTATTTACGCATCCATTAATTCTATGCAATCAGTTAATAATTTAGTCCGTAGGAAAATAGCTAATTCGTAGTTTAAGCGTAAATACATTTTCATTTTTTATGAGTTTTGATTTTGAAGTTTGGAAAATATTATGAATCAGGTTAAACATGTTGTAGTAGTTGGGGGTGGAACGGCGGGTTGGTTAACTGCGGCTAATCTGGCTTACTCCTTTAACTCAAAAAAATCTGAAAGTATTCAGGTTACACTGGTTGAGTCTCCTGATATACCAATAATTGGTGTCGGTGAAGGCACATGGCCAACAATACGTACCACCCTGCAACGTTTAGGTATTGATGAAGCTGAATTCATGATGGAATGCGATGCAACTTTTAAGCAAGGTACCTGCTTTGTTAATTGGGCTGATAATCCAAGTGAAAATGATAAATCTTATTATCATTTGTTTAGCACAGTTAATGATTCTTATGAGTTTAATTTAGCACCTTATTGGATTTTATCTGAATCTAAACACAATTATGCTTCTGCCGTTGGTTTACAGGGAGATTTATGCGATAAAAATTTAGCCCCTAAAAAATTAACAACTCCTGCCTACGAAGGCATTCAAAATTATTCTTATCATTTAAATGCGGGAAAGTTTGGTAAATTTCTAGCGAAACATGCAACTAAAAATTTAGGTGTGAAACATCTACTTGCAAATGTTGAAAAAATAAACCTTGATTGTGATGGGTATATTGAATCTATTGATACCGATGTAAAAGGACGTATCAATGGAGATTTTTTTATAGATTGCACAGGCTTTAAGTCTATGCTCTTGGGTGAAGCTTTAGATATTGATTTTATAGATGTTAGTGATGTTTTAATGAATGACACTGCAGTGGTTATGCAAGTTCCTTATGAAAATGAACAAGAAGAGATACGTCCTTATACAAAATCAATAGCACAAGAGGCAGGGTGGATATGGGATATTGGACTGATTGACAGGCGAGGCTTAGGCTATGTTTATAGTAGCAAATATACTAGTCACGAAAGGGCAGAAGATGTATTTAGAAGTTATGTGGGGGATGCCGCTGAAAAACTAAATGCGCGAAAAATAAATATGAAAGTGGGCTATCGTGAAAAATACTTTCATAAAAATTGCGTGGCGATTGGTCTATCCGCTGCTTTTATTGAACCTTTAGAAGCTTCAGCCATTTTTTTAGTTGAAGCTGCTGCTAATATGTTGAGAGATCAATTTCCTGCAACTCGTGCTGAAATGGAATTAGTTGAGGAAAAATTTAATCAATCTTTTCATTTTCGATGGAAAAAAAGTATTGATTTTATTAAATTACATTACATGTTGTCAAAAAGAACTGATTCACAGTACTGGATTGATAGTCGCTTGAAAAAGAATTGTTCTCAATCTTTGTTAAATCAAATTGAACATTGGAAAACTCATTGTCCTAGTAAATATGATTTTGATAATGTTTATGAACCCTTTGTTTTAGACAGTTATCTTTATGTATTATTTGGCATGGGTTATAAATCTGATTTACAAAAGAAAATAAATAATTTTAATGAGTCTAAAATAGCGGATAAAAAATTTCTCATGGTTAAAGCTGCGAAAGAAATGTTAGCGAAAGAAAACCTTCCTAGCCATAGAGAGTTACTTAACAAAGTTTACCAATATGGTTTTAGTAAAATTTAGATTTTAATTATAAAATAAGAATTTTGTTAAGCTCTCATTAACAAAAAATAGCCAGCATTAGTGCTGGCTATTTTTTATAGATGTTCTTAATTTAGATAAAGATTTAAACCAACTTCTCAACCTTAGCCCAAGCCAAAGCATTGTCTAACATACGGTTTGAAAAGCCCCATTCATTATCATACCAAGCCATAACTTTAACCCATTTTCCCTTTACTTGAGTTTGTGTGGCATCAAAAGTTGACGATGCTGGGTTATGATTGAAGTCGATTGAAACGAGTTTTTCGTCGTTATATTTTAAAAATTGACCCATAGCTGTTTCACTAGCGGCTTTCATTGCTTGATTAATTTCTTCTACGCTTGTTTCTCTTGAGGCGATAAAGTTTAAATCAACTAATGAAACATTCATCGTTGGTACTCGAACGGCCATGCCGTCTAATTTACCTGCAAGTTCTGGTAAAACAAGACCTACGGCTACAGCTGCACCAGTTTTAGAAGGGATCATTGATTGCATTGCTGCACGGCCTCTATAAGCGTCAGAATGGTCAAAATCTAATAAGTTTTGATCATTGGTTACTGCATGAATAGTTGTCATTGAACCTTGTTCAATGCCAACTAAATCATTAAGTACTTTGGCTACTGGTGATAAGCAGTTAGTTGTACAAGAAGCATTAGAGATCACTTGCATATCAGCTGTTAAGGTATCGTGGTTAACACCCATAACAATAGTCGCATCTGCATTTTTTGCAGGTGCTGAAACAATCACTTTTCTTGCTCCAGCCGTAATATGTTGAGAAGCAGACTCTTTATCTGTAAAGCGTCCTGTACATTCAAAAACATAGTCGATGCTAAGCTCTTTCCAAGGCAGCTGGCTTGGATCTCTATTCGATAAGTAACTAATTGTGTCTCCGTTAACTGTAATAGAGTTTTCGCTATTTGATACTTCTGCTGCAAAACGACCGTGAATTGAATCATATTTTAACAAATGAGTTGCGCCATCAATGTTACTTAAATCGTTAATAGCAACAATTTCAAGTTTATCGCTATACCCATTTTCGTAAAATGCTCTTACGATGTTTCTGCCTATTCGTCCAAAGCCATTAATGGCTATTTTTACTTTCATTGATAATCTCCTAAAATCTATTGGTCACTTTTTATAGATGCTGTTTTGTTTAATTTAATTTAAAATTCTGATTGTAATCATTTATCATTCGATTGAATTATAACGGTTGTAATTCATTTCAGCCATTTAATCGTAGTAATTTTATTGCGGATGATAAAATACAATACTAATGACAGCGCTGTCAATTAATATGTTATGATTTCGACGGGATATTAATTGCAAAGACGCTTTTGTTAATCATAAGCTTAATTGGTTGTATAGAAACAGAATGGTATGGGCATTGTAATATGAATAGTACAATATGAACTGCACAATGAGTGATGTTGCTAAACATGCTGGTGTGTCAATGAAGACGGTATCTAGAGTTGTGAACAATGAATCGTCAGTGAAAAAAAATACATATGAAAAGGTTCAACAGTCAATAAAGGCTCTTAATTACCGTCCAAATAGTTTTGCACGAAGTTTAGCGGGTAATCATTCGTGTACGATTGGTTATATTTATGACAATCCCAATGCTTATTATGTGATTGACATGCAAAATGGTATTTTATCAGAGTGTAAAAAAAATCATTTTGAGTTATTGATCCATCCTTGTAACCACAAAGCGGAAGATCTTGAGCAACAAGTTTTATCTTTAGTTAACCACTCAAAAGTTGCTGGCATTATACTAACGCCTCCTTTTTCAGAAATGCCTGATCTATTAAATATTATTGAAAAAATAAACTTACCCGTTGTTAGAGTTATTTCGGCTCATCAAAGCCCTGAAATGAATGATAATTGTATTGTCGTTAATGATTATCAAGCATCATATAATATTACTGAGTATTTAATTAAATTGGGACACCAAGATATAGGTTTTTTGTGTGGAGGTAACGAGCATGGTTCGAGCCGAGAGCGATTAAATGGTTTTCAATCCGCTTTGTTAGCTCATGGAATAGTTATCCCATCTAAGCGGGTGGTACAAGGTGAATATTCATTTGATTCAGGTGTTCAAGGTGCAAAATTACTTTTGTCAGAAGATAATCCTCCTACGGCTATTTTTGCAAGTAATGATGAAATTGCTGCTGGGGCTCTTTTTTCTGCAAGGCTAATGGGGATTGATGTTCCTACTGAGCTTGCTATTACAGGTTTTGAAGATAGTCCTTTTTCGCGGCAAACTCATCCTCAACTAACCACTGCACATCAACCTAATTATTCCATTGCTGAACATGCAACTAAATTGTTGATAGCCAAAATTCAACAAAGAGCTAACGAATACATTGAAAATCTAGAGATACTTCAAGAAATAGTTCCTGCGTTAGTTATTCGTGGATCGACAGACCAAATTTAAACGGATTATCCGATAAAGCATAGTTTTTTAATATTTTTAAATTAAAAGCTCTTTTATTGAACTATTTTAATAAAGCTGAGTCTTATTATTATGAGCAGTAAGTTTCTTTTTATTTGTAAACCCTGAGCGGATGTTGTTAAGAGCTTTCCCCCTTTTTAACTCTTTTCAATGTGATTCCGACAAGTTAAGCCACCATTTGGTGGTTTTTTTTTGCTTTTATTTAATTCACAAGACAACAAAATAAAGGTTATTGTTGTCTGACCTTAATGTATACCCGCCTATTTAATGCTCTACCACTTACTTTACGATTGCTGGCAACAGGATTTTTTTCGCCATATGCAATTGTTTTAAAGCGAGAGGAGTCTGTTCCTTCAAGGGTTAAAAGCTTTTGAACTGTGGCAATTCTCTTTTGAGAAAGTTTCTGATTGTAGCCTCTAGTTCCTTTGCTGTCGGTATAACCATTAATAAAAACAACTTCAATTGATGGATCATATCTTACGTAAGCGGCAAGCGCCTTGATCTTTTTGTGATAAATGTTTTTAAGAGAGTATTTATCAAAATCAAATCTTAATGTCATCTTATTTAGTTCGTTTAATTGATACGGGACAATTGTTGTTAAGCAGTTTAAAAATTGATTATAGGGCTGTTTAAAGCCGACCGCAGATAATGAAACGGCTACTTGGTCTTGCGCGGCTTCAAATTCTTGATAACGAAAAGTTGGAAAACGACCGACTTCTAATTCGCTTAATAACTTCCAACTTACAATTTTATTAATTTTAAATATTGGATTGCCTTTTAGTACAGCTGTTTCACCTAAATCTCTAGCGCGTTGATTAGGTAACCAAGAGGGACTTAGGGACTGAACTGAGGCTGTTTTTGAATTGATAGCCTGCCTTTTGTAATTTAATTGAAATGCCAGTTTTTTATTTCTTCCCGCACGTTTTTGAAATATTGCATTGCCATACATTGGAACATCATGAGTTAGTTTGCAGCCTAATGGGTTGCCACTAAATATCCAGTCGGACTCGTCTAATGGTGCTTCAAAAACCTTATAGTTTGCAATACTGCAGGAACAATAAAATGCAAAAACAAACAGAATAGACTTTGTGCGTTTTATATACATAGAAGGTCCTTGCAATTTATAATCAATATTTATTTTAATGTTTTATCGGCATAAAAAAAGCTGACTTAAATTATCTCTTATAAAAAAGGACGCTTTAAGTGATTATTTTATTCAGTAAATGATAGAATTCTTATTACAAACGAAATGATCTAAGGCGTAGTAATAAAAATGAGTATGATGAAACGACGATTCAGGGGGTTTTACCCTGTCATTGTTGATGTAGAAACGGGGGGCTTTAACCCGCAAACTGATGCCTTACTTGAAGTGGCTGCGGTGACGGTCAAATTTGACAATCAAGGCAATTTGCATCCGGATGAAGAATACCATTTTAACCTTAATCCTTTCGATGGCGCTAATGTAGAAAGTGCGGCTTTAGAGTTTACAGGTATCGATCTTGGCAATCCTCTGCGATATCCAGTTTCGGAATCCGTTGCACTAAAAGAAATTTTTTCATCCATTCGAACGGCTCAAAAAGAACAAGATTGCCAACGTTCTGTATTAGTTGGGCATAATGCGGCATTTGATTTGAATTTTATCCAAGCAGCAGCAGGTCGAATTGATGCTAAACGTAATCCATTTCATCCATTTACAAATTTCGATACTGCGACTTTATCTGGTTTGGCACTAGGACAAACGGTTTTAGCTAAAGCTTGTGAGTTAGCAAAAATAAAATTTAACACGAAAGAAGCACATTCAGCACTGTATGATGCAAAGAAAACGGCGGAACTATTTTGTTTTATAGTCAACCGGTGGAAGAAGTTAGGAGGCTGGCCTTTAGGTGATTAGGCTAATCTTAATCACCTTAGTAAATCGGTATTTTAAGTTGTAGTAGTTCATACTTAAGCGGTAGTTAAGCAGACAATGATTGTCCAAAATGTTTTACCACAGTGCTATCACCCGCTGAATTATAAAGATGATTATCAGGATTAAATCCTTTTATTAAGTTAAAAGTTCGTTTGGTTGAACTGGTTAACAATTCTATAAGGCGAGCATTAACTTCATTTTTAAAATGGCATTGTTCAACAAGGTTCATCAATTTATCCCAGCCGGCTTTTAATTTAGAATTAGAAAGACAAAATTGTTTTACCTGAGCAATTTGTGGCAGGTTTTCTTGCCCTTGTTTAATAATATTAGGTAATTGCTGAAAATTGATTGTTTTAATGAGTTCGTTTTTTTCTTTTATTAGAGTTTCTAATTCTTCAAAATTTCTTTTTTCAAGCGCTAGTTGCTCGCAATTGAGAATATCATGCAATGTCTGATATTGCTCTGACCATTGGTTTAATAATGTTTGGTAAACTTGTGTATCACTCATAATTTTCTCCGTTGTTAATAACCGCCGTAGCCAGACTCAAAATCAAGCATTTTATTGGCAACTTCTTGATACTTTATTTGGTAATCATTTTTTGATAATTTTTCTTTTATTGGTGAAACTCTTTCTAAATCAAGCATTGGCGCCGCTTTCATTTGTTCAATTAATTGCGCTATTTGTCCAGATTGCGCTGTAATATTAACCGAATCGCTGTCGCCTACAGCACTTTTAGAGCCAAGAGCTTTAGCGCGTTTTTTTTCTGATTTTTCCATTTTTCCCAGTAACGCTTTAGATTGTCCTGGTACTAAACTTCGAATATCCAAAACCATAATTAAAGGTACCTTTGTTCTAATGACTATTGTTAAGAGAAACTTCTAATTGATCTTTGCCTATAACTTTAGCATTAAAAGTGCGTTTTGATTGTGTATTTCTTACCATAGCAATTTGTCCCATGTTCGCATTAGCTAAAGCTATGGCCTGCATATTAATGCTAAAGTATTCGTTCTTAGCCTTTACATTTACAATATCTCCTCTACAAATCATACAAATGTGCTCTTCAAACACAATTGAACCACTGCGAATATAGCGTTGAGATTTGGTATTAACTACTTGTGATATGTTAAATACTGGCTGATATCTTAATGCTGAAATATTCATATTTCTAATTTCTAGATCTTGAGCTGTAATCATTGTTTTTTTAGTTAGGTTACTCTTAGCAACAACGACATCGGCAAATTCATTGACGGACGCTGATACAAATAACTTCCACAATACCGGAGCATTACAGCTTACACCAACCGTTACTCTTCCTTTTTTTCTTGAACCTCTCGGTAAAAAACTTTGTAGATTATTGGCGCAATGTCTTAACCGTAATCTTGGATCAAGTTGATTAATTTTTATCACTATATTGGGGTTATCGGCAGCGTTTGTCATTTCCTCAAGGAATGATTTTGCCGCTAGTTTTATATTTTTGGCACTTTCAAATCGTTGCATTGGTTCTGCATTGACGTTGAAATGGATAATAAGCAGCAATGCAAAGCCTTTTAATATTGTCAAAACACGTTGGCATGGTGTTTTTTTATCGATCGGATTAAAAAAAATCATCTTTATCCTACAGTTTTGTTGATTTTTACTATACTCATAGTTATATAACGATTAAATGCTTTAAGTCAGTCGGTCATTTAATTATTGATATTAATAAATAGAGCAATAACTATGCCAAAAGCTAGGCATTATTATTGATACAGAGGAAAGCTTAATGTCTAGTATTCTTGATTCGGTTAATCAGCGGACCCAAATGGTTGGGCAAAACCGTCTAGAGCTGCTGATGTTTAGTTTAGCGGGAAAACAACTTTACGGTATTAACGTTTTTAAAGTCAGAGAGGTTATTCAATGCCCGTCATTGACAACAATGCCAGGTTGTCATCCGGTTGTTAGAGGCGTTGCCCAAATAAGAGGTAAAGCAATTTCTGTGATTGACTTGAGTTTAGCTGTTGGTGGGCCGTCTCTTGGTGATGTAGAAAAATGTTTTGTCATCATTGCGGAATACAATAGAAAGGTTCAAGGTTTTTTAGTAAAAGCGGTTGAAAGAATCGTCAATATGAATTGGAATGAGATCCACCCACCACCAAGTGGTTCAGGTAAAACTCATTACTTAACAGCCGTTACAAATATTGATGATAAGTTAGTAGAGATCATTGATGTCGAAAAAATATTGTCTGAAATTACCCCTAATAATGATACAGTCAGCCAAGATATTATTGAGGAAAATTTAGGCAAAGCACCAGAAGATAAATTTGTATTAATTGCCGATGACTCTTCCGTTGCAAGAAATCAAATTAAACGAACCGTCGAACAGTTAGGGTTTAAAACCAAAATATTTAAAGATGGACGCGAATGTTATAACTATTTATTAGCCCTTGTGAGCGACGGTGTTAGGCTTGAAGATGAAGTTATTATGCTGATTTCAGATATTGAAATGCCAGAAATGGATGGGTATACCTTAACCGCTGAAATACGCAATAACGAAAAATTGGATCATCTATGGGTGATGTTACATACTTCTTTAAGTGGTGTATTTAATGAAGCCATGGTTGAAAAGGTCGGCGCAAATGATTTTATACCAAAGTTTAATCCTGATGAATTAGCGAGAGCTGTTCAGCGCCGAATTGATTTAGAAGATTAATTTCTCGGACGATTAATGTCGGGTTGTTTAATAAGAGATATGTCGAATTGAATATATTAATGTGTTACTCAGATTAGGATAATAAAAATAGATGGATATTTCACAGTCTGACTATGACAGCTTTTGCAAAATACTTGAGCAGCAAAGTGGTATTTTGCTCAGTGATAACAAACAATACTTAGTACGAAGCCGTTTAACTCATTTTTTACAAGAAAATAAAATAGCCTCTCTTTCTAATTTATTAAGTGAGATTAAACGAGTTACGGGTAAAGCGCTTCTTCAAAAAGTAGTTGATCAAATGACAACTAACGAAACGCTTTGGTTTAGAGATAATTACCCATTTGATTACATGAAGAAACAAATCCTGCCAGAATTAAAAAAGCAGGGGCGAACTCGAATTTGGTGTGCCGCATGTTCATCTGGACAAGAACCTTATTCTCTTGCAATGTTACTTGATGAAATGTTTATGACTTCTACTAGCGAAATTATTGCGACAGATCTTTCCTCAAAAATTTTACAAAAAGCCAAATTGGGCAGCTATCAAGAAATGGAGTTAAAGCGAGGTTTACCTGAAGGCAAGTTAAAACGTTATTTTCAAAAAAACAACGATGATGCATGGCAAATCAGTCAAAAACTAAAAAACAACGTTAAAATCAAAGCCCTTAATTTACTTGATTTACCTTATAAAAATGGAAAGTTTAATGTTATTTTTTGTAGAAACGTTCTTATCTATTTTTCTCAAGAAAATAAAACTAAAGTGTTAAATGGCCTGATTGATAGCCTGCATCCTGGCGGTTATTTATTTTTAGGTGCTTCAGAATCATTAACACAAGAATGCAAACCACTAGAAATGGTGAGATGTAACCCAGGTCTTGTTTATCTAAAAAAATCTTAGTTTCTCTATTCTTTATTACTATTCATTGCTCTTGCCGCTTTTGCGGAATCCCCTTGCCGTAATCTCACTTTATTAAAAGAGTAGGATTGATTAATTAAATCATATCAAACACTCGACGATAGTTTTTATTTCTTAATTACTTGTTTAACCTTCTGTTTTTATAGTTGTTTATTCTTTTTTATTTTCTAACAGTCTCAACAAGTCATACTTGGCATAACCTTTGCAATTCTATTAATAAATTTTAATCAAATTATTATGGTTAGGCAATTTAACTTATGGCAATCAATTTTGAAAACGCATTTGGTATTCATGAAGCGGCTTTAAATTTAAAGGCGCAGCGTGCTGAGGTTTTGGCAAATAACTTAGCTAACGCTGATACGCCAAACTTTAAAGCAAGGGATATTGATTTTAAAAAAGCGTTGCAAATGGCCTCTTCTAATCAGCAAGTTGGTCTTAATAGAACACATGCAAAACATTTTGATAGCCGTATAGGCACTGAAATTGCTGGATTGTCATATCGAATTCCATTTCAACCAGATACCGGTGATGGCAATTCTGTAGAGGCACAAATAGAGCAAACAAAATTTGCAGAAAACGCCATGCAGTATCAAGCCAGCCTGACATTTTTGAGTGGTCGTATAAAAGGATTGATGTCAGCCATTCGTGGCGAGTAATTGTTTGAAATAAACTAGCTTCAAGGTGAGAAACGTTAATAGAGTAAGTAGAAATAGGAAATATTATGAGTTTATATAACATTTTTAATATTAGCGGTTCGGCAATGTCGGCGCAAACAGTTCGATTAAATACAGTCGCCAGCAATATCGCTAATGCAGACAGTGTTGCCAGCAGTACGGGTGAAGTTTACAAAGCCAGACACCCTGTTTTCTCAACCATTATGAATAACGTTAATGGTTCAAATCAAACGGGTGGAGTAAGAGTTTCGGCAATTGTTGAAAGCCAAGCTGAGTCTGTAGCGCGTTACCAGCCAGATAATCCTTTAGCGGATGAAAAAGGTTATGTTTATGCGCCCAACATTAGCTTAGTTGAAGAAATGGCGAATATGATTTCAGCCTCACGTTCTTATCAATCAAATGTACAAGTGGCAAACATGGCAAAAAGTTTATTGACTAAAACCCTTTCGTTGGGACAGTAATTGAAACGAAAAATTATTTTTTATAAATTAAATATTAATTAAACAAGTTATTAATTGAGTGAGAAAAGACGATGTCAATTATAAGTAATCTAACAGAAAACAATTTTGCCGATATAGGACTTAATGCGCCAAAAGCTAGTGATAGTGGGGCTAAAAAAGAATTAGGTCAAGCTGATTTTCTAAGGCTATTAACCGTTCAATTGGCCAATCAAGATCCCTTATCGCCAACGGATAGTAAAGAATTCATTAGTCAAATGTCTCAATTTTCAAGTGTTGATAGCTTACAAACCTTAGTGACTCAATTTGATGATTTATCAACCTCATTAACCTCTAATCAAGCGCTGCAAGCATCATCACTAGTTGGTCGAAATGTTTTGGTGCCTTCAGCTGTTGGACACATGTCTGATACCTCCGGTATGTCAGGGCAAATTAATTTACCGTCCTACGCTACTAATGTGAGGTTTGAAATTCGTGATTCTTCAGGAGAGCTGGTAAGGCGAATTGATGTTGGTGATCGTGAATCAGGTGACATAGATTTTTATTGGGACGGCAATAACGAGCAAGGCGAATTTATGGGAAGTGGTCAATACGAAGTGGCTGCATTTGGAAACGTCGCTGGAACTACCGAACAATTACCCACTTCAATTAGAGCGCAAGTGCAAAGCGTTAATTTAGCAGGTTCAGCAGGTGGGATCTTTTTAAATCTTACCGGTTTAGGTCAAGTTAATTTTAATGATGTTAAAGAAGTTGGATAGACAATATTCATTAGCATCAATTTTTCGAATCATTTAATAGGAGAGTAATTATGTCTTTTAATACCGCACTAAGTGGATTAAACGCCGCACAAGCAGAGCTTAATGTCACCAGTAACAATATTGCTAATGTTGGCACAACGGGGTTTAAAGGTTCAAGGGCTGAATTTGCAGATATTTTTGCGACATCTTCTTTTGGTAGTTCCAGTACCGCCATTGGTAATGGTACATTGCTTGCCAATGTTGCTCAGCAATTTGGTCAAGGTAATTTAGAGTTTACCTCCAACACACTTGATTTAGCGGTATCTGGAGAAGGATTTTTTATTCTTTCACCCAGTGATTCAAATGCTAACAATCTTTTTACCCGAAATGGTGAGTTTGGTGTGGATAGCAATGGCTTTGTCGTTAATAACGCCGGCGCTCGATTACAAGTCTTTCCTGTTAACGCAGACGGAACAGTAACTGCCACCAGCATTTCAAGTACAACACCTTTACAGCTGCCGCAAACAGCGGGTGTGCCAACCACCACTAGCTTGGTTGATATTGGTGTTAATTTACCAGCCAACGCGGCGGTATTAAATCCCACATTATTTGATCCACTTCAAGCTTCAACATTTACCCAATCAACCTCATTAACGGTATTTGATTCGTTAGGCGAAAGTCATGTGGTGACGGCGTATTATATAAAAACCGGCGCAAACACATGGGGTAGTTATTACAACAGTACCGACGATGCAGGCGCAACACTTGCTTTAGATATTGCTGGCGGTACAGTAGGAGCTGGCGGGCAACTATTTAATTCAATGACTTTTAACAATTCTGGAGTGTTTTTATCAAGTCTGCCTGATCCAATTGTTACTTCAGCAGTTGATTTTGGAAATGGCTCTAGTGCTGCTGGCACGTTAACCTTTAATTATGCCGGCAACGGAACCACTCAGTTTTCATCACCTTTCACTGTAAATGTTTTAGAGCAAAACGGTTTTCCTATTGGGCGTTTAACCGGTGTGGAAATTTCTGATACGGGTGTTGTAAGAGCTAATTTTAGTAATGGTCAATCAACCGCGCTAGGTAAAATTGCATTAGCTCGATTTCAAAATGCTCAAGGTCTTGCTCAAAAAGGTAATAATTCTTGGGAAGACACAACGGCATCAGGTACTCCATTAGTTGGTGAAGCGGTAACCTCTAGTTTTGGTCAAATTCGTTCAGGCGCTATTGAGGTTTCTAATGTTGATTTAACCGCAGAGCTAGTGAGCTTAATCGCCGCTCAACGTAATTTTCAGGCAAATGCCAAATCGATAGAAACAGAAAATACCGTTACTCAAGCGATTATTAATATCCGATAAATTTAAGAGACTTAGACAGTTTAATCATTAACTGAAACAAGAGCGCAAATATTATGGACAAATTACTTTATGTCGCCATGACAGGAGCCAGAGAAGCGAGTTACGCTCAAGCTAATACTTCGAATAATTTAGCTAATGCTTCTACCACGGGATTTAAAGCTGATTTGGCTCAGTTTCGTTCTATGCCAGTATACGGAAGCGGTTTAGCGAGTCGTGTTTTTGCTATGACTGAGCGACCAGGACAAAAACTAGACTCGGGTAGTTTATTAACTACAGGCCGTGATCTTGATGTGTCAATTCAAGGTGAGGGCTGGTTAGTGACGCAAGGAATAGAAGGGGAAGAATTATTAACTCGCAGAGGCGATTTAAAAGTAGATGCCAACGGCACACTAACTAATGGTGTGAATCAACCTATTTTGGGTGATGGAGGACCTATATCCATCCCTCCTTATGAAAAAATTGATATTGCGCAAGACGGCACAATAACAATTCGACCTGTTGGCGCGCAACCTAATGAAACGGCAATAGTTGACCGGATTAAATTAGTTAATCCCGATCCAACAAAATTATTTAAAGATCCTCAAGGTATATTTAAAAGCTCAGAAACAGACGTATTTGAAAATGATATTAGCGTTACTTTACAAATGGGAGCCTTAGAATCTAGTAATGTTAGTGTTGTTGAAGAGCTTAGCAATATGATTGAGTTATCACGAAAATATGAAATACAAATTAAATTAATGTCATCAGTTGAAGAGCGTGGGCAAGCGTTGGATCGTTTATTGCAACCGTAATGGTTAATAGTCAAATTATTAACAGATGGTTAAAAGTTGTTTTAGATAAATTATATTTTAACCAATTAAAAATTTAGTTTTGAGGACAATATCATGCATCCAGCTTTATGGATTTCAAAAACAGGTTTAGAAGCACAAACGACTAATTTAGCCGTTATTTCTAACAATTTAGCCAATGCTGGTACCATTGGTTTTAAACGAGATCGCGTGGTATTTGAAGATCTTTTTTATCAAAATTTTCGTCAAGCTGGTAGCCAATCTTCTCAAGATACAAAATTGCCATCCGGCTTACAAGTGGGTACAGGTGTTAGAGTTGTAGCCACTCAAAAACAACATATTCAAGGAGGCTTTCAAACTTCTTCTTCACCATTAGACATGGCGATAAAAGGTAATGGTTTCTTTCAAATACAAATGCCAGACGGAACCACTGGGTATACACGAGCAGGAACCTTTGCTACCGATGAAGCTGGACAAATCGTTACCTCAGGTAGTGGTTTTGTTTTAACCCCAGCAATCACAATTCCTGCCAATACCACTAGTTTAGATATAGCAATAGACGGTACCGTCACGGTACAAGAACAAGGTGCGGCAGCGCCAACAAATATTGGTTCTATCACTATTGCAACGTTTATCAATCCAGCAGGATTACAATCTATCGGTGGAAATTTATATCTCGAAACTGGCAGTAGTGGTACTCCCGTTGTTGGTACACCAGGACTTGATGGTGTAGGTGACTTGCTAGGTGGGCAATTAGAAACGTCTAATGTTTCTAGCGTAGAAGAGTTAGTTGCGATGATTGAAACACAGCGAACTTATGAAACAAATGCCAAAGTATTATCGGCTGTTGATCAAATGCTACAGTATATTAATCAAAATTTATAAGCGTTTTTATTTAACAAAATATTATTAAGTAACGATTGTTGTAATTAAGTGAAAAAGGTAAAACATAATGCAAAAAATGATTGTGATTATTTATAGTTTAATTCTTTCTGGTTGCGCCACAGTATACAACAATGAAATTCAAGACGATCCAAATTGGGCGCCAAGTTATTCAGATAATTACAGTGAACAACAAAATAATAGTGGCTCAATTTATAATGTTTCTAGTGCGAAAATGCTTTTTCAAGATAAAAAAGCATTGAGAATAGGTGACATAATTACCGTTGTTTTATCAGAGAGTACGCAAGCCACTAAAAATGCTGATACAGAATTATCAAAAAATAAATCAACCAGTACTACTGCACCAAACCTGTTTGGTAATTTAACCAGTTTAGGTGGGGTTGCCGTTGGATCACCTGCTGTTTCTATTACTAGCGCAAATGCTTTTAAATCAGAAACGGACAGTAAGCAAAGTAATTTATTACAAGGCATTATTACTGTGACGGTACAAAAAGTTTATTCCAACGGTAATTTATTAATTAAAGGTGAAAAATGGATTTCACTAAATCAAGGTAATGAATTTATTAGAGTCTCCGGTCTTATTCGTCCTGAAGATATTGATAAAGACAACCAAGTAGTTTCAACAAAAGTTGCAAATGCAAGAATATACTATGGTGGCACCGGCGATTTAGCTGAAGCAAATGATCAAGGTTGGCTAAGTCGATTCTTTAATTCAGGTTTGTGGCCTCTTTAACCATGTTGAAATTACAGAGCGATGAAAAATAACTTATAAGGTTTTATTAATGATGCATACAGCTATAAAAAATATAACGATTTCTATTGCTCTCTTTGTTGTGAGTTTTTCTGTTTTGTCAGAAAGAATTAAAGATATTACCAGTATTCAAGGAGTAAGAGAAAATCAATTAATCGGCTATGGCTTAGTGGTTGGGTTAGATGGCACAGGCGAAAAAACTAAATATACCGAACAAACATTTCGGACTATGCTTGGTCGGTTTGGTATTAATGTGCCAGCAGGTGGGCAATTAAAATTAAAAAATACCGCGGCGGTTTCTATTCATGCAACGTTACCTGCTTTTGCTAAAACAGGTCAACGAATTGATATAACCGTTAGCAGTTTAGGAGAAGCTAAAAGTTTAAGAGGAGGCTCATTATTAATGACGCCTTTAAAAGGGGTCAATGGCGAAGTTTATGCCATTGCTCAAGGTAATTTAGTGGTGGGTGGATTTGGTGCTCAAGGTGGAGACGGCTCAAAAATTACTGTTAACGTACCTACGGTTGGCCGTATACCAAATGGTGCTTCGGTGGAAAAAACCGTAGCCACTGATTTTATGAGTAATGAATTTATCACCTTTAATTTGAATGAACCCGATTTTACCACGGCAGTGCGATTAGCAAAAAAGATTAATCAATTAGTTGGTTCACAAACAGCCGTTCCAATTGACGCGACAAGTATTCGAGTTTCTGCACCAAGAGATGGCGCTCAAAGGATCAATTACCTTTCTGTGATAGAAAATCTTGAAATTAAACCCGCTGCAGGTATCGCCAAAATTGTAGTGAATTCAAGAACTGGTACGATTATTATTGGTAAAAATATTCATCTTAAAGAAGCGGCTATAGCTCACGGTAATTTGATTATTAATATTAAAGAAAATCAAGATGTCAGCCAACCTGCACCGTTTTCAGAACAAGGAACTACGGTGACAACTTTAGATAGTCAAATCGAAGTGGTTCAAGAAAATAACAGAATGTTTCATTTTAAACCCGGAGCAACATTACAACAGTTAGTCGAAGCGGTTAATGCTGTTGGAGCTGCGCCAGGTGATGTTATGGCTATCTTAGAAGCATTAAAAGTGGCAGGGGCAATTAGTGGGGATTTGGTTGTTATTTGATGACTAAGTATCATTTAATCGATTAAAAAATTATGGCTCAATATATAACACATTCTAATCAACCATCAAGTATCTTTACCGATATTAATTCGCTTGATGGCATTAGAAAACAAGCCAAAACAAATACTCAAGAAGCGATCAAATCAGCAGCAAAAGAATTTGAAGCTTTCTTTATGAATATGATGTTGAAATCGATGCGTCAGGCAAGTGAGGTGATGGGAGAAGACTCTTTTTTTGGTAGTGAACAAGAAAAAATGTTTATCGGCATGTTAGATGAACAGATGTCTGTTGAGTTATCGCAAAAGGGAAACTTAGGTATCGCTGATTTAATGGCAAGAAGTATGTTAGGAAAGTCATTTAATGCGAATGAAACTAAAACTTCTGAACAAATTAATAAAACCACTCGCTCTCATTTGTACAATACAAATAATAGTGGCAACAATATTAAATCAAATTTAACCATGACTAATGATTTGGATTCTATTAATAAAAAACCAGACGTTTTGTTATCTAATAATCAAAAGAGTTTGAATATCCTAACTTCATCTGTTAGCCCTCAAAATAGTGAACAAGTAGCAGAAAAAAAATCTTTATTTGATGACGCCAAACAATTTATTAATGACTTACTTCCGTCAGCAATTAAAGAAGCTAAGAAGATTGGAATAAACCCAAAATTGTTACTTGCTCAAGCCGCCTTAGAAACGGGGTGGGGTAAATATATAATGCACGATAAAAATGGACAGCCTAGTAATAATTTATTTGGTATCAAAGCCAACAATGAATGGCAAGGAGATGCCGTTAAGGTTGATACCCTTGAAGTCGAAAAAGGAGCTTTTGTCAAACGTAAACAACCTTTTAGGATGTATGAAAGTTTTGAAAAAAGTTTTTCAGATTATGTTGATTTTTTACAAACTAATCCTCGATATCAATCGGCACTCAATGTGACTAAAGATGTGAAAGAATTTGTCAACTCCTTACAGTCGGCAGGTTATGCAACAGATCCAAATTATGCAAAAAAAATACTCAATATTTTTAATCGCGAGCCATTAAAAAATATTTCACTAAAGGCTGGCGAATAATATGAATACTCTGATTAAAAAATACTTTTTATTCAGCCAAATGATAGGAGAAAATTATGCCTAGCATTTTTGGGATAGGTGTCTCAGGGTTATTGACAAATCAATCGGCTTTAAACACCACCGCACATAATATAGCAAATGCCAATACTGAAGGTTATAGCCGACAGCGCGCAGAACAAACCATTAGAAATCCAGAATTTATTGGAGGAAATTATTACGGTAGTGGCGTTGAAGTTGCCAGAGTAAGACGAATTTTTGATCAAACTCACCAATTAGAAATACAATCTGCTAGTGCTGATTTTATGCAATTGGACTCCTACTTATCGCAAGCTTCACGAGTAGACAGTTTATTAGCCGATAGTAAAAATGGATTGAATAGTGCCGTACAAGGCTTTTTTACTTCGGTGCAAGGGGTGGTAAATGATCCTGCGTCAATAGCTGCACGCCAGGTGATGTTAGAACAAGCAAAAAGTCTTGAGTCACGTTTTGGCTCTATACATTCACAACTAGAATCACAGACCACACAAATCAATGCAAATATTGATTCTATTGCTCAAGAAATTACCAGTGTTGGAGTCAGTATTGCCTCATTTAATAATAAAATTGCAGGTTCCTCAGGCAACCCTCCACCGGATCTTTTAGATCGACGTGATGTGGCAATTGCTCGTTTAAGTGAATTGGTTTCAGTTCAAACCTCTGAGCAATCTGATGGTAGTGTTAATGTATTTATTGGTAATGGACAGTCTTTAGTAACTGGTTCACGGTCTAATCAATTAGTTGCAGAAATTGATACACAAGATCCAAGGTCAATGAGTTTGAGTTTTGTTTCAGGTACTTCAACTATAGAAATAACAAACAATATTACTGGTGGCGAGCTTGGCGGTTTGATGCAGGCGGTTAATGAAATTATTGAACCAGCTTTTAACACTTTGGGTCGAGTTGCCATTGCCATTTCAGATGCATTTAATCAACAAAATCGTTTAGGAATGGATTTAAATAATAATTTAGGGGGAGAGTTTTTTACTGATATTAATGACAGCAGTATTGCGGCCACAAGAATTTCCGGTGATACAAATAACACAGGAAATGCTAGTTTAAGCATTAATATTGATGATCCTTCTATTTTAGGTGATGATAATTTCACTCTCTTTTTACAAGGCGGTAATTATCAATTAGTTAACCAGACGACTAATACAACAATTGCAACATTTGCACCACCTGCCGTTTTACCTGATTCTGTTGCAATTGCATCGGCTGGAATTAGTATCAATTTTATTTCGGGCGCTGGAGTTAATGGCGATTCATTTGATATACAACCAACTAGAAATTTTGCTAGAGATTTTTCTGTTTCAATAAATCAAGCAGAAGATATTGCTGCCGCTTCACCAATTCGAGCGGAGCAGGCACTTTCTAATATAGGATCAGGGCAAGTTACTTCAACTCAGGTGACAGATACATCAACATCACAATTTACAGGAGTTGCTAATGATTTAAACCCGCCAATCCGTATTCAGTTTGATTCACCTCCCGCCGTGGTTGGTGATTTTTCGATATATGATATGTCGAGTGGTTCCCCGGTATTACTCGCTGGAGGCATTTCAGGTTACGTAGCTAATCAAGATAATAATATGCTCGCTTTAGCGGGCGCTCCATACAATACCTACGGTTATGACGTGACTTTAAATGGTAATCCCCAGCCGGATGATTCTTTTGATATTACTTACAACAATAACGGCGCAGGTAACAATGAAAATGCGGCGGCATTTGGTCAGCTACAACAATTAGCCGCACTTGATAATGGCAATGCTACTTTTCAACAAGCGTTTGGACGCATTATTAGCAAAGTGGGAGTTAATACTCAGTCGGCTCAAATAAGAAGAGACGCGGCTGAAAGTATTTTATTTCAAACTAAGGAAAGACGAGAAAGTTTGTCAGGAGTTAATCTGGATGAAGAAGCGGCTAACTTAATGAAATATCAACAAGCTTATGAAGCTTCCGCACAAGTGATTAATATTGCGAGAACATTATTTCAAACTGTTCTTGATTCTGTTAGATAGGATGTACTGATGAGAATTTCTACAGCACAAATTTCTAGCGCTGGAGTTAGAGAAATGTTACTTCGTCAATCGGAGTTACAGCAAACTCAATTACAATTAGCAACTCAAAAAAGAGTTTTAAAACCCTCAGATGATCCCGTTGCAGCGACTTCAATCAGCTTACTTCGAGGTGAAATTTCACAGTTTGAACAGTTTAATAAAAATGCTGATGCAGCATTATCCAGTATAGAGCAAGAAGAGACAGTGATGTCTAGCTCAACCAATATTTTATTTCGGATAAAAGAATTGATGGTTTCTCTTGGTAATGGAACTTATGGCGAAGCTCAGTTTGATTCGGTAAAAGTTGAAATTAGAGAACGAGCTGATGAGTTAATGGGTTTAGCAAATACTAAAAATGCTAATGGAGATTCATTATTTTCTGGTAGCTTGGTTAATGTTCAAGCTTTTACTAAAGATAATGCTGGCAATATTTCATATGCCGGTGATCAAGACCAGCGAATGCTTAGAATTAGTAGTGGCGTAGTATTACCGGTTTCAGACTCAGGTTTTGATGTTTTTGTAGATGTTAAAAATGGCAATGGGAAATTTATTACCAATGGTAATAGTTCAAATACGGGATCAGGCGTTATATCAAATGGTTCTTATTCAGCACCTCCACAATTTTTAGCTGAAGCTTACGATGTTACTTTTGCGCTGAATGGTGGAGGGCAGTTGGAGTATACCGTTACCGGTCGAACATCATCTACCGTTGTCGCAGGACCTGCAGTCTATCAAGATGGTAATAGTATTAGTTTTAATGGTGTGCAAATTGATCTTTCAGGCGCTCCTGTTGTGGGTGATACGTTTAGTATTGAGCCGAGTTTTAGTCAAGATATATTTACCTCGTTAAAAAATATTATTGATGCAATAGATGTTTTTGTTGATACACCTGCTGGTAGAGCAACATTGATGAACAAGGTGAGCAGTCAACAAATATCAATTGATTCAAGTATGCAAAATATTGATATTGTAAGAGCTGAAATTGGTAGTCGATTAAATGTCATTGAGTCTGAGCAATCGAATAATTTATCCATGTTAATAACGAGTCGATCGGCACTATCGGGGTTAGAAGATTTAGATATAGTTGAGGCATCAACTAGGCTCTCCCAACAACTGGTTGTGCTTGAAGCCGCTCAAAGAAGTTTTGTAAGAGTACAAGGTTTAAATTTGTTTAACTTTTTATAAGTGATTTTTAGATCCTGTAATTAATTTTATGCTGATTACCATTCAATTTAATATCACAAGCTTTTGATGGGTGATATTTTAAAATATTTTTCTAGCAGTCATGGAACTTTTTTTGTATCCCTGTTTTTTCCAGAAAGACTCCGCGAGTTGATTTGAACTGGTGTAATTGCATTCTACAACACCAATTGCCATCTCTTTAAAACAAGCTTCAACTTTTTTTACCAGCATTTCTGCTGTAATGTTTTTTCTGTGTTCTGGCTCAACCCACAATAGCTGTATTAATCCCTTTATAGGAGATGATGAAAAACCGTTGTCGTTAATCACACAGACAGCACTAATAAAACCAATAGGACATTGGTTTTTTTCTGCGACTAAAAATAGAGCGTTTGAATCTTTTAATCCGCTTGATAACCAGGCTCTTAGGTTCACCGAAAAATTTTGATGGGGTGGTATTTCCCCATCGTCTTCATGCTGGTGGAGTTTTAAAGTAAATTGAGTAATGATCTCCAAATCTTTAACTGATGTTTCCCTAATATTACAGGACTCAATATTTAAAGCCTTAGCCTTGCGTATGGACATATTTTTGGATTGCATGGTGTGAATTTTTTAGTGATAAGCTATGGCTGATTGATTTGGATTTTTCTTCAGCCATTAATGCCGAAAAATGCTCATCAAACTGTGTTATATCATCGAACAGCTGCGACAGAATTAAATTGCTATCAGGTAAAGGTTTAATCTCAAAATAAGCTTTTAAATAATCATTACGTTTAGCGCTTAGTACTAGGATTTCATCCCACAGGCTTTTTTTTAGCAACGCCATCATTTTTTCATGCGTCGCGATGGTCTTTTTCAGGAGTGAATGCACTTTAGTAACCTTGATTATTATTGGATCAGTTGTTTAACGAGAGGGCCTGCTCTCTTATGCCATTCCAACCGTCTCTAATATCCGACATAACAGCTAATACACTATCAAGTTTTTCTGAACTATTTTGGACATTTGCTTCAATTAATGTATGAGTACAGTATTCATAAAGATCATTTAGATTAGCTGCAATTTCGCCACCATTTTTTTGATCTAGACTTGCTTGTAAACCACCAATGATTGAAATTGCCCAACTAATATGCTCACCTTTTTGTGAGATCTTTTTTTCAGTCATAAAGTATTTTGCTCGATTTATTTTCTCAATTGCGCCATCTATCAGCATTTGAATCAGCGTGTGTGGATCCGCATCTTCTACACCACTAGTCGTACTTACTTTGTTATAAGCTAGAGCGCCAGATAATCCCATTTTTATTTCCTCTTTATAGAAACGTTTCCGTTAGAACAATATTTATATTTAATATTCAGTTAATTACTGTGATTGTCTTTATCTATTATTTTTTCTTACCACCAAAACCCGGTAGATTTTCAAATTGTTGAGCAAGATAAGAACGAGTGCTATTAAACTGCGCAACAATAGCGTCCATTGCTGCAAACTGTTTAGTCAATCTTAACTCTAAACTATCAATTTTTAGTTGAAGGTTTAATCTATCATCACTTATGCGATCAAGTTGCCCAGTTAGCGAAGTCAATCTTGATGAGATAATACCGCTGCTATTAGTATAATCATCAACTAGAGAACGTAGTTTTGTTGCGAAGCCATTTTCACTACTAAATAGTTCATCAAACTGGTTAAAATTATTCGCAATGGCATTATCTAACACTGTGTTATCTATCTCAATTTTTCCATCTTGAGTCGATTTAATACCAATGGATGACAAACTATCAAATTCACCTGAAACACCTTTAATGGTTGATGAAAATAAATTTCTTACCTGAGAAGATACTTGTCGTAATGTTGAGTCACCGATTAAAATTCCTGGTGAGTTAACATCTGCTGAACCAAGTGTTTTAATAACTTCGGTATAGGCATTATAAGCTTCAACAAAACCAGTAATTAAAGCTTTAGTGCTAGCCGTATCAACGGATACACTCAATGAGTCAGTGACAGCCGCTTCATGAGTCTTTTTAAGATTAAGTGTTATATCTTGAATAACATCGGTAAAAGTATTACTACTGCTAGTTGCAACAATACCATCAATTTTAATGGAGGCATCACCGGCATCCTGAGGTTTTGAAAGTCCTGTTGAAAGATCGGCTAACGAAGCATCACCGATAAAAGTAACAACGAGATCATTTCCAGTCCCAAACGTGGTTGAATCAAATGTGAGCAAGCTGCCCGTATCTGGAAGTTCAGTGACATTATTCAATAAATTGACTGAGACTAAGTCATTGTCTGTCGCGGCATTAATGTTATTTCTAATATCAGCAAGTGAGTCACTAGAAGTTACAGCAATATTAAATGTGTTTGAACCCACGGTGAAAGTTAAGGTTCCACCAGTTCCAAAGGTGGTAGTTGCTCCGCCAGTAAAAACTTTTGATTTATGGAAGCTTCCTTGAGCTAAAGCGACTACTTCAATATCATAATCACCTTCAGTAGCCGTTGAGCTGGCTGTGGCAGTGAAAAAGCTATTATCAGATATGTTGACAGAGCGTTTATTAAAACTGGATGATAAACTTAAATCAAAAGCTGCAGACTTTAATTCATCAAGAGAGGACTTTAAGCCGCCTAATCCAGTTAAAGAAACCGTAACATCGGTTTCATAACGGTTTAAACTATTTTCTTTTGGTGCTCGCTCTGCGTTAACTAGAGCTTCAACGATACTTTGTGTATCGAGCCCTGAACCTAAACCACCTATGCTGATAAGTCCCATGAATCACTTAGCCTTTAAATTTGTTTTTTACCTATTAGAAAAATATTTATTTAATGCCTTGTTAATGTATCGGCCAACAAAAGCTCTAAATAAATATTTTTATTAAATAATCTCAATTATTTTTCTTATTGATATAAATAGTTTTGCTAAACAATAGCAATTATAAAGGCGCTATTACGATTAAAATGCAATTTTCACGCCAATTTTGCACGTATGGAATATTTTTAGCTCATTGCCGAGAGTCAAAGAAATTTGAATTAATAGGGTATAAAAAAACAAAGAGAGGCCAAAAGCCCCTATTTGTTTAAACTTTCTCTTGTAACAACACTCCACTGTTTTCAGAGCCTTGTGCATGTAGCTCCTTCAATCGTCTGGATAGATTGATGAGTTCTTCAGGAGGAAACTGTCTGATTAACTCATCAGTATCCTTGTCGATAACCCGTACTATGGTTACCCCTAGTTCATCATCAACCTCAAATTTGAGGCTACGGTTAATATTTTGATTGAATTGTTGTAACTCTTCAATCTGGTTTTTAACCTCATCCTTACTGACTTCAATCCTTTGATTTTCAGAAGTCTCAATATTTCCAACGTGACTGGCTTCCGTATCGCTTAGCTTGTTTAATTCAGCAACTGATACGCCACTCTTATCCAAACTACTTGAAGTTGGAGGAGCTCTATTCAGTTTTTGCGGCGAATCAATACCACCGACAACTGAGGTCGGTTGAAAGTTGCCAGCTAAATATAAAATGGCCATATTCATTTACCTCGAAAGAGCGAAAGAGAAAGTTAGCTTCCGCCAACCTTCTCGCCAAACGTTAAATTGTATTGTTAAATAAATCATAATTTAACGTTTCCCATCAACTTACTGTAGAAGTGAAAGAACTGATTGGCTAGAAGCGTTTGCTTGAGCTAGGATTGATAATCCTGCTTGTTGCAACACTTGATTTTTAGCCAGATTAGCCGTTTCAACAGCAAAGTCAGTATCACGTACACGAGAACGTGCAGCTGATACATTTTCGATGACACTACCTAGGTTAGAAATTGTGCTGCTCAAACGATTTTGAATTGCACCCAAATCACCACGTGAAGAATCAATGCTTTGGAGCGCAGCATCTATTACGGCAATTGCATCTTGTGCACCAGAAGATGTACTGATATCTAAGTTACTGACACGGTTACCAGAATCTGCAGCAACACTAGCACCAGGAGTCGCTGTTGCAGCTGTAGTAATACCACCACCAATTTGAGTGGTTCCTAACGTAACAGCATCTGTTGAGGTAGTCGTGAAAGTTATATCACCAGTGACTACTGTTCCTTGGCCGGACGTTATTGCTTGGCTAGTACCATCTACGGTTCCAGTTGCATCTAAAGCTTGTACCGCTACAGTACCTGCAGCACCCAATATTACATCGTCAAAGACTATGTCGGCTCCAGTTGTATCAGTGATTGTTGCAACACCGGCAGCAACCGTTATAGTAAGATTAGATAAACGAGAGTCGCCTTCAATTGCGCTTTTTAAAGCAAGTGCTTGTGCTGTAACGGTACCGGCAGCTTGAGCACCTAAATCAATACCATTGATGGTAAAGGCTTGGGTAGCATCTGTGGTAGTAACTCCAAACGTGACTTGAGCGCCAGTTGTTGCTGTGGCAGCGATTTTACCGACCTGACTATTAATATTATCTGCAATAGTCTCTGCTGAATCACCCAACGCTACTGATACGTTCGTTGTTGTATTTCCAACTTTAAAGGTCAAGGTTTGTCCTGTTACACCACTTGCTGCAGTTGCGGCAGAAGCCGTTGCGGCAGCACTTACAAAACCACCTGCGTCGAAATCCAAAGTATCTACTCGTCCAAGGTCGGCACCTTTTGCTGAAGAAATACTAAAACTGATGGATTCATTCGCAAAAGAACCAACTTGAAGCGCTACATCCGTGAAACTACCCGTTAAGAGTGTACGGCTACCAAAACGAGTGGACGATGCGATTCTATCAATTTCACTTTTAAGTTGAGTTACTTCAGCATTTAAAGCGTCACGTTGTTCAACACTGTTGGTACCATTGGAAGATTGGATAGATAGATCACGCATACGTTGTAGGATATTAGTGGTTTCCTGCAACGCGCCTTCAGCTACTTGAGAGAGTGAAATACCATCGTTTGCATTTCTGCTGGCAACACTCAACCCATTGATTTGAGAGGTTAATTGATTTGAAATCTGTAAACCCGCCGCGTCATCTTTTGCACTGTTAATACGTAAACCCGTGGAAAGACGTTGAAAAGTAGTCGCAAGGTTTTGATTTGTTTGACTTAGCGAACGTTGTGCGCCAAGTGACGATACGTTCGTTTGTATTACATTACCCATGATAAATCTCCTAAACCTTCGATATTTGAAGTATTTTGTGCTTGAGCTGAGAACTCAAAACACACTCCAAAATTACAAAGTGCTTAAAAATAAAGGATAAAAATTAGACGCTAGATCGAGGTGCTTGGAGTTAGGAAAAATCAAAAGATAATACCTAATCCTGTACCACGAACTTAGAAACTAATAACTATCCGCGAATGTCTATTTCTAGACGTTTGAATTAAAAGTCTGAGAACTACTAATCCAAGATTAAATTAGAGTTTCAAAAGAGAGGATCTTTGAGAAATCACCGCCTGAGAAACAATAATCTAAGTGAAACGTAAAAAGCTGAGAACTATTTGCGTTCAAAAGTTGTATCGGCTCCCAAAAAGTCGACTTTAAAAAATCTTAAATTAAATGACTAATAATTTGAGATGATGTGTATAGATAAGTGCTAACTTATTGATATTTTAGGCTGTTTTTATTTTTAATCGTTATTAAAGTATTTGAAATAAATAAAAGGACAGAGCTAATATCTGTCCTTTTATTGTAGTTACACCTAAAGTTGTCGTACGGTAGGGGCTTTTTTGATGTTCATTGTTCTAACCTTGTAACAAAGTCAATACAGACTGACTTGATGCATTGGCTTGTGATAATACGGATAATCCCGCTTGCTGAAGTACCTGACTCTTCGCTAAGTTAGCGGTTTCTACGGCATAATCCGTATCTCTAATTCTAGATCGTGCGGCAGATACATTCTCTACAATACTCTGTAAATTAGATATGGTTGAAGATAACCGGTTTTGCACAGCACCTAAATCTGCACGGTTTTTGTCAATTTGTTTTATTGAGGCATCAACCACTGAGATAGCTTCTTGAGCACCCGTATTAGTTGATATATCAAGCGCATCAACTCTAACCCCTGCTGTTGTGTTACCGGCAACAAGCGTTGTACCTATAATTCCTCCATTAACACCGGTTGTAACAGCGCCTGTTAGTGCAAAGGTCGTGTTTGTTTCAGAGGTGGTAAATGAAATATCACCTGTAACAACCGTACCTTCAGAAACAGCATCTAATACAACCGCGGTTCCACCAGCGGTACCTGCAAAATCAACAAAATCAACGGTGAGTTGTTCATCTGTATCGGTACCCGTATAAGCCGTCACTTGTATACTGATATCTGCACCGGTTTGATCCGTAAGACGTACCGTGTTGAGAGTCGTATCAACAACGACTTCTAAGTTAGATAAAGCACCTAATTGCTGAATACCTGAACCTAGAGAAGTCAGTAACGCATCTTCATCCGCTCCAGTAACAATAATTGAAGTGTTGCCATTGATGCTGATACTAAATGATTCATCACCATCTAATGTTCCCAAAAAGGCTAATTCTGCAGTCGTTTTAGCATCGGCTGTCACATTAGGCACTTCAGAGTTGATTTTGTCCGCAATTTGTAAGGCTGAATCTCCTGCAGCAACTGATACCGATGCGGTTGTTGCATTAACGCCAAACGTTAACGTATCTGCAACCACAGAACTAAGGGTACTGTTAGCCGTAGCCGTTACTCTGTTAGAAGTAAAACCCGCAAAATCAAGGTTATTAATCCCTAAATCATTCGCTCGTGCAGAATTAATTGAAATGTTAATAGTTTCAAAAGCTTGAGCGCCTACCTGAAATTGCGCGCCGGTTAAAGTGCCCGTTAAAATATTACGGCTACCAAAACGTGTAGTATTAGCAATACGATCGATTTCTAATACTAATTGTTGAACTTCTGCATTTAGAGCGGCACGTTCAGATGGACCGTTACTGCCGTTGGCACTTTGAATGGATAAATCTCTGATCCGTTGTAAGATATTAGTTGTTTCTTGCAATGCTCCTTCAGCTACCTGGGCGAGAGAGATACCATCGTTGGCATTTCTAGAGGCAACCGTTAAACCATTAATTTGAGATGTTAAGCCATTGGAAATTTGCAGACCAGCCGCGTCATCTTTTGCACTATTGATTCTAAGCCCCGATGATAATCTTTGGAATGTTTGAGCAAGACTGCTATTAACATTGGTTAAGTTACGTTGGGCGTTTATCGAAGAAACATTTGTAGAAAGTACGTTTCCCATTTTATTTACTCCTTACTCTTTTTAAAAGCGCCCTCTATCAATGAGGAACAAAAATGCTTTTTTAAAAAGTACTAAATAGTTATAAAAATTAATTGGGAAAGAAAAACTGAGAATAAATCTTTCGGTAAATAATCTACCGACTGAGAATTGGTGATTTTACTTTAAAAGTTATTTGAGAGATAAATTCTAAAGTGAAAGAGAGTTGAGAGCTCCCGTTCAATCAGGGTATCGGCTTTGAAAAAGTCGACTTTAAAAAAAAGGATGAATATTCTTTGAAGAAAACTTGGCACAGCCTATGCATTGAATAAGGGTAGCCAATATAGCTATTAGCGAAAAAAATCATTACCCATGATAAATCTCCTAATTTTTATAGCGGTTTTGTTCTTAGGAACAATGTTAGAGTTTAAGTCTTAAGTCGCTGAGAACGGCTTATAATAAGAGCTCTAGCGCGAAGATTTAAGTCAGGTGGTTGCTGAGAACGGCCACCCAGCGCTTATGCTTCACGTCGTACGGTAAGGGGTCGTTCATCGACCCCTTTTCTTTTTGGCAATATCTTTTATTCCTTTCTAAGCTAATAATCGGAATTTTTTTTCCGCTTTTATAATCAATATTGATTCATTTTTACTTTTAAAAGCAATCATATCGATTTAATTGGCTGAAAAAATAAAACTTGTTTTAAATACGAGCCATACAAAAAAATATACAACTTAAAGAGCCGTTTGTTTGGTTTTTATACTAACGCAGTTTAATTGTCATTAATTGATGCCAAAACTTTGACAAAAGAGAGCCACTCAGCTAAAACATACTCTATGTTGTTAATTTAAAAAGCTTTTGGTTGAATAATAGCCAGCTGTAGTTCCAAGATTGATGTTAAGGAAGCCTGAATGACCGAAATGATGCAGTTATTAGTGATCGATGATAATCATGAACGAAATCATGATATAAAAACTATTTTAGAGTTTATAGGCCAGTCTTGCATAGCAACAACTAGTAAAAGTTGGTCTTCAGAATATCAACAAGCGGATTCTATTTTAGGGATCTGTATTGGTGAAGTGCGGCACTTTGATGCCATTGCAGATCTTGTCAATGAAATTTATCAACAAGACCCTCTTATGCCGGTTGTTATGTTGGATGACGTGGCTTTTTCTGGAGATGCATCTACACAGGCAAGTCAATTAGTTGTGGGGCGTATTACTTGGCCACTAAACCAAAATGAAGTTTTAGAAGCTATCCACTCTTGTCAATCTTGTCGAGATGGTTCACACACTCCGCAACAACAAATTAAATCCCGCGAACTTTTTAGAAGTATGGTTGGGCAAAGCGAAGCCATGCAACAAACTCGGCGCCTTATTGAACAAGTTGCAGAGAGTGAAGCAACGGTTTTATTATTAGGTGAATCAGGCACAGGAAAAGAAGTCGCAGCAAGAAATTTGCACTATCTGTCTGACCGAGCGGATAAAGCTTTTGTACCCATTAATTGTGGAGCTATTCCTGCCGAGCTACTAGAAAGCGAGTTGTTTGGTCATGAAAAAGGTGCATTTACTGGCGCTTTAACAACGCGTAAAGGGCGTTTTGAACTGGCAGAAGGTGGAACTATTTTCTTAGATGAAATTGGCGACATGCCAATGCCAATGCAAGTAAAATTATTAAGAGTATTACAAGAAAGAACTTTTGAACGAGTTGGAAGTAGCCACTCTATTCATACTAATGTTCGCATTATTGCCGCGACACATAGAAATTTAGAAGTTGAAGTTAAAGAAAATAGGTTTAGAGAAGATCTATTTTATCGTTTAAATGTTTTTCCGATTGAAATGCCATCTTTGCGCCAAAGAGCAGAAGATATTCCTCTATTGGTGAATGAACTTATTGCACGTTTAGAAAATGATAAACGTGGATCAGTTCGATTAAGTCCAAATGCATTACAGTCTTTAATGAAATGTCATTGGCCAGGTAACGTTAGAGAGTTATCTAATTTAATTGAGCGTTTATGTATTTTGTATCCATATGGTGTTGTTGATATTAAAGAGCTTCCTTCAGATTACCAAAATTCTGATGGTTTAAGTTGTTATCCAAAACCTGATTTGGCTGAGCGCCGAGAGAGTAGTGTATCGTCAATAAAAATAATGAGTAACGACGGACCTATTGCCTCGTTACCTGAAAATGGGGTTAATTTAAAAGAGTTTGTAAAAAAATTAGAAATTTCTTATATTGAACAAGCGCTTTCTGAAGAAGATTGGGTTGTTGCTAGAGCAGCAAAACGTTTAGGAATGCGTCGTACAACATTAGTTGAAAAAATGCGTAAATACTCACTGCAAAAAGTCAGTTAACACATCACCGTTGTATAATTTATTTCCCTTCTTGTTATTCCTTTCTGCTCAACAATTACTAGACAATAATTTGACACTGATACAAGTGTCTTTGGTTATCAACTTATAACTCATTGATTCTAAACGTGTAATAAAGTTGGCTCGCTATTTGCTCTAACTAAAATCAATCATCAAAGTAGTTAAAACTTTGACAAGTTATTTTAGATTATTAGTGAGCGAGGATTGCATGTCACAAAATGCGCAAAATTATTCTTCCAACTTTGTAGGCGAAGCACCTGCTGAAAAAGATATTCATATTAATTCAGTTATGTCTGATCTAAATCGTTTATCTAAGTCGTTTATGAATTCTTATCAAAGCTTAGAAGGGCAAGTTGAACAATTAAATGGGCAACTACAAAATGCCAGTGAACAAAGAAGCGAAGCTATTGAAGAAAAACAAAACCTAGCTGATCGTTTACAAAATTTATTATCGATCCTTCCGTCGGGCGTTGTTGTATTAGATGGAAAAGGTATTGTCAGAGAGTGCAATGCTGTTGCAATTGATATTTTAGGTAGACCGTTGTTTGGTGAATTATGGGTCAATGTTATTAACCGAGCATTTATGCCTCAAGCCGATGATGGACATCAAATTTCTCTTAAAGATGGAAGAAAAGTACACATAGAAACTCGTGCCTTAGATTCTGAGCCGGGTCAAATGATTGTGCTAACTGATATGACTAAAACTCGTCAGTTACAGTCTGAACTGAGCCAACAACAAAAACTTTCCAGCATGGGAAAAATGATTGCTTCTTTAGCGCATCAAATAAGAACACCTCTTGCCGCTGCAATGCTTTACGGTTCGCATCTTAACGGAATTAAATTATCAGAAAATAAAAAAATAGAATTCAGCGGGCACTTAATGGAAAGATTAAAGTTTATGGATAGGCAAATTACCGACATGCTAAATTTTGTTCGTGGTGAAAAAAAGGAAAAACAACTTTTTTCAATCCATACATTAGTTGATGGAATTAATTCAGCCTGTAGTTCTTTGACTCACCCTATAGAATTTAAAATAAAGATTAAAAAAAATAATAATAAAAATATTTTAGGTGATATTGATGCATTGATTGGTGCAGTTATTAATTTAATCAATAATGCTATTGATGCAAGTCATGATGATGATGCGATTAAAATTGAGATTTTTGAAAATAAACAATCCACTTTGGTGATTGAAGTGAAAGATAGTGGAACAGGAATTAGTCAGGAGAATCAAAAGAAATTACTTGAACCTTTTTACACTACTAAAACTCAAGGCAATGGTTTAGGTTTAGCGATTGTTCATGGTGTGATCACTCAACACCATGGAGCTATTGCTATTGATTCAAAAGAAGGTGAAGGAAGTTTGTTCTCTATAACTTTGCCTGTTTGTGAAAATCAAATAGGTCAACGAATAGTCAATGAACAATTAAATAATTTGGAGAGTCTTTGTGGCAGTTAAAATACTGGTAGTAGAAGATGATTTTGCATTGCGTAGTGCTCTTTGCGCAAGTTTAGAAGTGTCAGGTTATGATGTTTGTACTGCTGATTGCGCTGAATCTGCCGTCGCTAAATTAACCAAGTTGCCACTTCCAGATATGGTGATTACTGATATACAGATGAAAAAAATGTCAGGTATTGATTTGTTAAAATATATTCGAAATAACAATTCATCCTTACCTGTGATTTTAATGACCGCCTATGGTGATGTTAGCGATGCAGTTGAAGTCATGCGACTGGGTGCTTGCGACTATTTACAAAAACCTTTTGAACCTGAAAAGTTGAGCGAGTTGATTGAACATTATTTACCTCAATCAAATTGTGACCATATTGTTATAGAAGATCAAAAAAGTATTGAAATTTTTCGTTATGCAAAAAAAATAAGTACAACTCCGTCAAATGTTTTGTTGTCAGGAGCTAGTGGTTCAGGCAAAGAAGTAATGGCTCAATATATTCACCAAAACTCTTCTCGAAAAAATGAAAAGTTTGTGGCGATTAACTGCGCAGCCATCCCAGAAAACATGTTGGAAGCTACTTTGTTTGGTTACGAAAAAGGTGCTTTTACCGGGGCATATCAATCGTGCCCGGGGAAATTTGAACAAGCACAAGGTGGAACGTTATTGCTGGATGAAATTTCAGAGATGCCTCTAGCGTTGCAAGCAAAAATATTAAGAGTATTGCAGGAAAAAGAAGTAGAACGTTTAGGTGGAAAAAAAACGATTAAGCTTGATGTGAGAATAATTGCTACCACGAATCTTGATTTAAAAAATGAAGTGAAAAATAAAAAATTTAGAGAAGATTTGTATTACCGACTTAATGTTTTCCCTATTAAATGTTTATCGTTAAAGAATAGAATAGGCGATATATTACCTTTAGCTGATTTACTCTTGAATAAATATGACTTAGTGGACGCAAGAGGTTCATTAAAGTTTTCTGCAGAAGCAGAAGCCAAACTGCTGAGTTATGAGTGGCCAGGCAATGTTAGAGAATTAGATAATTTAATTCAACGGGTTGCGGTGTTGGCTAATGACAATTTAATTACCGCAGAAGACCTGTTTTTTGAAGGGCATGAAAAAAGCGAGTCTCCTGTATCAACTGATTTTATTGATGAAGAAAATAATAATCTATTAAGTGAAAAAACGTTAGATGAGAGTCAGTTAACTGACAATCAGTTAGGTGCTGATATGCGAAGTCACGAGTATCAATTGATTATTGAATCATTAATAAAATGTCATGGAAAGAAAAAGCTTGTCTCAGAAAAACTTGGGATCAGCGCTAGAACGCTTCGCTATAAAATCGCAAAAATGAAAGAAGCTGGATATAACATTCCAGACAAAAAGTCATTGGCTTAAAGCATTAAATTTAGGTAACTAATATGAAAACATCTCTGCAAACTAATCAACTACTTGAGCAAATGCAGCAGCTCACTAAATTAGCTAAAAGCGCTCAACAAGCTGGAATTAATCCTACGGCAAAAACAGGGTCAGAGTTTAGCAATCTGTTTACCCAAGCAATCAACAACGTTAACCAACAACAAATGCATTCAGCACAGCTAGCCTCTCAAGTTGAAAGTGGTGATGGTGGTGTGAGTTTAGTTAAAGCGATGATCGCTTCACAAAAAGCAGGCGTTGCATTTCAGGCGACACTGCAAGTTCGTAACAAAGTGGTGAATGCTTACCAAGACATTATGAACATGCCGATTTAATTTACATGAATAAACGTTAACAAAATTTAATATTAACTCGATAAAAAATCAATCAGTTCGAAAATCAATCGGATAGAGAAGAGCTCGTATTAATCGTTATAAAAGTTGGAGAAATAACCAGTGGCAGAAGCAACAACAACGGATTTAGTCCCAATGGAAAGCCCATCCCGAGGTGTGTTTCCGGGTATGAGTGGTTTAGGACCCATTAAACAAGTTGGCATTTTAATTACTATAGCTGCAAGTATTGCATTAGGTGTGTTTGTTGCCTTGTGGTCAAACGAACCGCCTATGAGACCGCTACCTAATTTAGAACCTGAAGCGGCAATGGATGTGATTAATTATTTAGAGCAACAACAGATTGCTTATAAAGTAACGTCCAATGGACGATTGTTAATTCCTCAATCAAAATATAAAAGAATACAAATTGAATTAGGTTCACAAGGTATTTCTGTTGAAGAGTCTTCTAGCCGTTCTTATTTAGATAAAGACACCGGATTTGGTGTTTCACAACGAATGGAAAAAGCACGCTTATTACGCAACCAAGAAATGCAATTAAAGCAAACCCTTGAACAATTTAATGGAGTGCGTGCGGTTAAAGTACATTTAGCAATTCCTAAAGAATCATCCTTTATCAAAAACCGCCGTAAACCGAGTGCATCAATATTATTAAACTTATATTCTAGAGGCGCCATTTCTGAAGAACAAAGTGATTCAATGGTTGATTTAATTGCTGGAAGTTTACCAAATTTGGAACGCTCGCATGTCACAATCACCGATCAATTTGGGCGTTTATATCATTCGGGTTCAATGAACAACTCTCAACGTTCTAGTTCGCGTGAACTCAATGTTGTTAGAGAAAGACAAAGTGAAATCCGTAGTCGAGTTGAGCAAATTTTAACCCCAATTGTTGGAGCCGCTTCCTATACGGTTCAAGTTAATTTAGATATGGATTTCACTAAAAAAGAGCAAACCATGCAAACATATAATCCTGATCTTCCGGCTATTCGAAGCGAAAGAACTATTGAAGATAGAGGGAATTCAGGCGGTGCAAATGGTATTCCGGGGGCATTATCAAATCAACCACCAGCAAATTCTACAATCCCTACAACAGGCACTGGAAATAATGTAGAGCAAAACTCGTCAATGAGTAATAGCCGAATAGAAGCTGAAAGAAATTATGATTTAGATACAACCATCAGTCATATATTACCTCAAGTTGGTATCGTCAACCGTATTAGTATTTCTGTCGGTTTAGACTATGTCGAAGATCCAGACAATGCAGGAGAAAGAATTCCTAGAGCGACTCCCGATATGGAAAGAATCAGTCGATTAATTCAAGCGGCTGTTGGTTATAGCGTTCAGCGGGGAGATGTTGTTAGTGTGGAATCTTTTCCATTTGTTCAGGCAGAAAAATTACCAAAACCAGCACCTCTTGAATTTTATGAAGGAGAGTTATTTCAAACCTTATTAAAACCAGTTGTTGGTCTTATATTGGGATTAGCCTTAATTATTTTAGTGTTAAAGCCAATGTTTACAAAACTCTCAACTGCGCCACCGGTAGTTGCTGCGCAAGGTTTAGAAAATAGTTTTGATGATTTGGGCAGTGGATTAAGTGGGGCGGAAGGCATAGCGGGTGATCAAGTGACATTGGCTGGCCATGATAATTTAGAGCTACCGGCACCCAATGTTGGCGAAGTGAAAAAATTAGAGCAAGCAAAAGGTGTGGTCAGTAATAACCCAACATTAGTCGCACAATTAGTTAAAGGGTGGATAGAAGAAGATGGAAGATAAGAACACAGCTAGTATAACGGGTGTTGAAAAAGCGGCTGTCTTATTACTTTCTTTAGGTGAAGGGACTGCTGCTGAAGTATTAAAACATATGGGGCCAAAAGAAGTTCAGTTGTTAGGTATGAGCATGGCATCATTAAAAAATGTGGGTAAAGGGACTGTTGAAGAAGTTGTTAGTGAATTTTTAGAAAAAGTAGAGGAACAAACAGGTATTGGTATTGGTACAGAAGATTACATTAGAAGCACTCTAAAAACCGCATTAGGTGATGATAAAGCTGGCGGAATTATTGATCGTATTTTAGCTGGAGCTAATACCAAAGGCTTAGATACTTTAAAATGGATGGATGCACGTTCCGTTGCCGATGTTGTGAGATTTGAACATCCACAAATCCAATCAATTATTCTTTCTTATTTAGATCCTGACCAAGCCGCAGAAGTTTTAAAGTTGTTACCCGATAAAGTTAGAATTGATTTAACCATGAGAATAGCGGCGCTTGAAGCCGTACAACCCGATGCATTACAAGAATTGAATGACATTATGGAAAAACAGTTTACTGGCAGTGGTTCATCACAAGCGCATGAAATTGGAGGTGTTAAAAAAGTAGCCGATATTATGAATTTTATGGATGGTAGCAATGAAGCTCTAATCATGGATTCAATTAAAGAAACGGATGAAGATTTAGCACAACAAATTCAAGATTTAATGTTTGTATTTGATAATTTAGAACAGGTGGATGATAGAGGTATACAAGCACTATTAAGAGAAATTTCTACGGACACATTAATTGTTGCGTTAAAAGCTTGCGAAGAAGCAATAAAAGAAAAAATATTTAAAAACATGTCAAAAAGAGCTGCTGAATTAATGCGAGATGATCTTGAAGCCATGGGGCCAGTGAAATTAAGTGAAGTTGAATCGGCGCAAAAAGAAATTTTAACCATTGCAAGGCGTATGGCAGAATCCGGTGAAATAACCTTAGGTGGTAGTGGTGAAGAAATGGTTTAAAAGAATTATTTAAATATTTTAATCAAATTATATAAAGTTAAAACAAAGAGTTAAAATTTATGGTTTTTAAATCAAAGTCTGAAGTCCCAATAAAGCCTTTAAGTAATGTCAAAGAATATTCTTCTTGGCAAGTACCTTCGATAAATGCAGAAGGCAAAGTTTTTAGGCAAGTTAGAGATGATAACTCTTCAAAAAATCATAAATCTGATGAATTGATCGTTGCAGAAGAATTACAGGCTCTAAAAGATAAAGCCTATAATGAAGGTTTTGAAAAAGGTCGTCATCAAGGTTTGGCGTCAGCAGAAAAAGATATTACAGAACAAACTAATTTAGTGAATCAACTTTTAACAGAATTAGCAAACCCTATTCAACAATGTGGTGAGCAAACGCAACAAGAATTACTTGAATTATGTTTGGCACTGTCAAGACAAATTGTTCGGCGTGAAATAAAGCAAGACCCGACACAACTTATTGCGATAATTCGTGAGGCATTAAAATTATTACCGATTGGTTCAACGAATATTCGTATTGTATTACACCCAGAAGATGCGGCAATTTTAAGAAAAGTTTTATCAATTAATAAAGACTCACCAGATTCTCGCTGGCAATTGGTTGAAGAGCCTTCAATGGCTAGAGGTGGTTGCACATTAAAAACCGATAATTCAACGGTTGATGCATCGGTCGATCGGCAAATCGCAGTATTGTTTAATCGTATGGTTGGCAGTGAAAGAACTCGGGAAGATGATGAATCATAAAAGCATTTTAAATCATCAAGTATTACAGGCGATATTTTTATGCTAAACGATGAAAAATTAAGCCAATATCTTCTTCAAAAAAAAGAAGAACTAAAGCACTTGAACTCAATTGTAGTTGAAGGACGATTGACTCGAATGGTTGGTATGACTCTTGAGGCCGTTGGCTGTAATGTCAACATTGGAGAGCGTTGTTATTTAGAAACCAACACGGGCCAACTCGAAGAAGCTGAAGTAGTTGGTTTTTCGGAAGATAAAATCTATTTAATGCCTATTGGTAACATTCATGGCTTAGGTCCAGGGGCTCGAGTTATTCCAACTAATCGAGCCGCTGAAATTCCTGTTGGTAATGCTTTATTAGGTCGAGTGTTAAATGGTCAAGGTTTGCCTATTGATGGTAAAGGACCTATTCACTGCGTTGCTTCTCGTCCGCTTGTGACAGAACCTATAAATCCACTTAATCGTAAACCCGTGGTTGAACCTCTAGATGTTGGAGTAAGATCAATTAACTCAATTTTAACCGTTGGGCGAGGTCAACGAATGGGGTTAATGGCCGGGAGTGGTGTTGGTAAAAGTGTATTATTAGGCATGATGACACGGTTTACCGAAGCTGAAATCATTGTTGTTGGTTTAATTGGGGAACGTGGTCGAGAAGTTAAAGAATTTATTGAACAAATTTTGGGAAAAGACGGAATAGACAGGGCGGTAGTCGTGGCAGTACCTGCGGACAACTCACCACTTATGCGAATACAAGGCGCAATGGCCGCGACAACCATTGCGGAATACTTTCGGGATCAAGGAAAAAACGTTTTATTACTCATGGATTCATTAACACGTTTTTGCCAAGCTCAACGTGAAGTTGCATTAGCCATTGGGGAACCGCCTGCCACTAAAGGTTATCCACCATCGGTATTTGCTAAATTACCACAGCTGGTTGAAAGAGCCGGTAATGGAAGTGACTCTCAAGGTTCCATTACTGCATTTTACACAGTTTTAGCGGAAGGAGATGATCAACAAGATCCTATAGTAGATGCTTCAAGGGCGATTTTAGATGGGCATATTGTCTTGTCGAGAGAACTGGCCGATTCAGGTCATTATCCAGCGATAGATATTGAGGGATCAGTCAGCCGAGTGGTTAACCAAATTACCACAGAAAGTCACAGAGATGCGATAGGGCATCTTAAACACCTTTACTCGAGCTATCAGCAAAATAAAGAACTGATCACGGTAGGCGCCTATCAAAAAGGCAGTGATGCTGCGATTGATGATGCCATTGAGAGCATGCCAACTATCCGCTCCTTTTTGTGTCAAAAAATAAATCAACAAGTCGACATGGAAGAAAGTATTAACGAGTTACAACAGATGATGACGCTATAACGCCTTTTTTAGACTAAGCTTAAAATAAGCATGCCATTGCCGATAAATAAAGCATTAGTCGATGAAGTTAAAATAGATGTTTCTGAAAATAATGTTACTGCAACTAATTATTGATGTTAATTAGTAACATAAAACAGATTATTGAGGCATAAAATGAATTCTTCACGAAAATTAAAACCAATCAAAAAATTAGCTGATAACAAAGAAAAAGTAGCGGCACAAAATTTAGGTAAGTCTGTGGAGCAAAGGCAGCTCCAAAAAAATAGGCTTGAACAATTAATAAATTACCGATCTGAATATGTCGATTCAATGACACTTAAAACTCAACAAGGTGTTTCTGGTGACAAACTTCATCAATATCATCAGTTTTTAAATAAACTTGATTCTGCCATTGATCAGCAGCATGTTGAATTAGAGCATAGCAATGTCAAATTGTCTCAGTGCCAAACAAAATGGCAGTCAGATAATAGTCGAGCAAGCGCGATTGATAAAGTGATGAAAAACCTTTCCAATAAAGAAAAAAAAGCCAGTGATAAAAAAGAAACAGCACAGGTTGATGAAATGTCTACACAAGCCTTTTTGCGTCGCAAAATCCACTAAACGCCTCAAGTATTTATCTCACTACAGAGCTATCTTATTGTATATCCATCATGCATTTTGATTGATTGATAGGTATAAATAAACAAGTTAGTTTTGATTTCACTTAACTAATGGAATTGTTAAAAATAAGTGAACAAATGTGCTTATGAGCAAAAAAATTAGTAACTTATCAAATTTCTGCTATACCTTATCTAATGCCTTTAATTAGTCGTTATTGGTGATAATTAATGAGGATGTTAATTTGACAGATAAAACCACCGTCAGCCTTGGTAGCGCACTCGATATTGTTCATGTTTCTGCTCTGAAAGAAAGGCTATCTGCCGCGTTAGAGAAAAAACCTCATATCGTACTTATTGCTAATAAAGTTGAAAGAAGTGATACCGCAGGTTTACAACTTATTTATGCCTTTAAAAAAGAAGTTGAACAGCGAGGTAAACAGCTTAGCTGGCAAAAACCTTCCGAGAAGTTAATTTTAGCAAGCAATACTTTAGGTATGACTGAGGTGTTAAATATTATTTAGCGAAAGTTATTTTAGTTGATAAATAATCAGCGGTTAATAATAATTTCACAGTATAGATGGAGATAATAGAATGACCAAAATTTTAGCCGTTGATGATTCAGCCTCAATGCGCCAAATGGTAGCATTTACCTTGAAGAGCGCAGGCTTTGATGTTGTCGATGCGGATGATGGCGATAAAGCACTAAAAATTGCTCAAGGTGAAAGTTTTGATTTGGTGATTACGGATGTCAATATGCCAAACATGGATGGAATTTCTTTGTGTCAAGAGCTCAGAAAATTAGCCGACTTTAAATTTACCCCCATCTTAATGTTAACCACTGAATCGTCGATTGAAAAAAAACAAGCCGGTAGAGCTGCAGGCGCAACAGGCTGGATTGTTAAACCTTTTAATCCGGATCAATTATTAGCAACCGTTAATCGAGTGATTGGATGAGTTGATTTTGGATAAATATTTCTTCTTAACAATAAACTTATCGAACAAATATGAACAAAAATCTTTTCAACTAAAAATCGAATTAGGAAAATAAATGGAAATCGATTTAAGCCAATTCCACGAAGTCTTCTTTGAAGAAAGTTTTGAAGGGCTTGATGTGATGGAGCAAGAGCTTCTTAACCTTGAAGAAGATACGGATCTAGAAAATGTTAACACAATTTTTCGTGCCGCTCATTCCATTAAAGGTGGAAGTGCTACTTTTGGTTTTTCTAAAGTAGCTGATTTTACTCATGTTATGGAAACGCTTTTAGATGAAATGCGTGAAGGTAAGAGAACGATTACCCGTGAGATCATAGACCTGCTTTTAAAATCTGTTGATTGTTTACGTGGCATGCTTATTAAACTACAGGATGGAGAAACAGTGAGCGATGATTATGTTGAGTTAGTTAATTATTTTAATCAACTTTTATCTAATAACGAAAATCAAGCAAGCAATGAAGAACCTGTAATATCTTCTTCAGCTGAAAATGAGGTTGAACAAAATAATAATTTAGTGAACAAAATGACTAGTTGGAATATTTTATTTGAGCCAGAAAGTCATATTTTACAAACAGGAAATGAACCGCTTCGCATGTTTAAAGAGCTTAACGGATTAGGTCATTTAGAGGTAAAATCAATATTATCTAAAGTTCCCGACTTTCAGTCGTTAGAAGCCGAGTCTTGTTATATTTCTTGGCAATTGATTTTAGAAACCGATGTAGAAAAACAAATGATCCAAGAAGTTTTTGAATGGGTTGAGGATGAATGTAAATTAGAAATAACATCTAACTCTATAGATGCTACATCACAGAGTGATACTTCCCCAAGTCATTCAAATCAAGACAGTTTAAATCAAAGCAATTTAGCTAAAATCAGTGACATTAATTCTCAAGAAAACTCCAATGATAATCAACAACAAATCTCTTTAGAGACAACAAATAATGTTGAGTCGAAACCGACTGAAAAAAAATTAGTCCCTATCAAAAAAGAAGCGACTCAATCGGCTACAAAAAAAGCCACCGGCACTGCATCAATCAGAGTTGGTATTGACAAGGTCGATAATTTAATCGATCTAGTTGGTGAGTTAGTTATTACCCAATCCATGTTAGGTGAACTTGGTGATAATTTTGAGATGAATAAACTTGAGCAACTGGTTAATGGTTTAAGAGAGCTGGAAGCCAATACTCGTGAACTGCAAGAAAGCGTGATGCGAATTAGAATGTTACCGATTGGTTTTGTGTTTAATCGATTACCACGAATGGTGAGAGATCTTTCTGCTCAGTTAGGAAAGAAAATAGATTTAAATATTGTTGGTGAAGAAACAGAGCTTGATAAAACCGTGATGGAGCAAATTGGTGATCCATTAACTCACTTAGTTCGAAATGCGCTTGATCATGGAATTGAATCTATTGAAAAAAGGCTTGCTGTTGGCAAACCAGAAACAGGAAGCGTGACCCTAAATGCCTATCATCAGGGTGGTAATATCATTATAGAAATAAAAGATGATGGAGCAGGAATTGATCCTCAAATTATTTATCAAAAAGCAGTTGAGAAAGGCATGATTGAAGATGGTGTAGAGCTCCCTCGAGAGCAAATCATCGCCATGATCCTTGAACCTGGATTTTCTACAGCCGCAGAGGTTACAGATGTTTCAGGAAGAGGTGTCGGTATGGATGTTGTTAAGCGAAACATTAATAACCTTGGTGGAAGTGTAGAAATAAAATCGGTATTAAATGAAGGAACAACTTTTACTATCAGGCTACCATTAACCTTAGCTATTTTAGATGGTCAACTAGTTCGTTCTGCAAATGAAATTTATGTGATCCCCCTTGCTTCTATCGTTGAATCTATTCCTTTATCAGGTATTCAAATCACGCGAATAGCAGGAGATATGAAAGTCTATAAAAATGATAATGAATATATTCCTATTGTAGATTTATGTGATGAATTTGAAATTCAGCATGATAACCAGTCAACTAATGAAGGTTTAATTGCAATTGTTGAAGGTGAAAATAGAAAAATAGCGATTAAAATTGACGAATTGTTAGGGCAACAACAAGTCGTTATAAAAAGTTTAGAAAGCCATTATAAATCTCTTCAAGGTGTATCTGGTGCTACTATTTTGGGTGATGGTCGAGTCTCCTTAATTTTAGATATCGTCGGATTAGCAAAACGTTCGTCAGAAAGGATTTCGGCAACAAAGGACCGTGTTGCTTAATTAAAGCTAATAAATAAAAGAGAAAGCTAGGACTAAATAGAAATGACGTCAGACATACAAAACATTATTAATGACCAAAATATTTCAACACTAAATAGAAATATTGTTGAAGAGGATTCTGGCAGTCAATTTTTAAGTTTTGATATTGGAGGCGAAGAGTTTGCCGTTAATATTTTAAGTGTCCAGGAAATAAGAGGTTGGGAAATACCAACTTTTTTACCTAATTCACCGGTGTTTATTAAAGGTGTTTTGAATTTAAGAGGGACAATAGTCCCTGTCATGGATCTTCGTAATCGTTTTTGTTTTAAAAATATCGACTATTTAGATACCACCGTTATTATTATTTTAAAGGTGGTTGAAGAAGAAAAAGAAAGACTCATGGGATGTGTCGTGGATGGTGTTTCAGATGTTTTTAATATGGATGAATCAGAAATAACACAGGTTCCTGATTATGCGAGTGGTGTTGATTCTCGATTTACCGCTGGAGTAATGACAGTCGATAACCATGCAGTGACTTTATTAGAATTAGCTAATTTATTAAGTTTGGATTTAATTAATCATCCATATACTGGAGTTTCTCATGTCTGAAACAGCCACAGAAACCCAGAAAACTTCTGAATCAGAGAAAAATATCGACCAACAATATTTAACATTTAAAATGAGTGATGATGAGTATGGCGTCGATATTCTTGCTGTTCAAGAGATCCATTGTTGGGTTGAACCTCGACCATTACCTAACACACCAGAATATATTCGCGGAGTGATTGATTGGCGTGGAACAATGGTTCCGATTGTTGATTTAAGAGTCCGGTTTCAATATCCTGAAGCCCAATATAACAACACCACAGTTGTCATTATTTTACAAACAAAAATCGCATCATCAAATCAAGAATGCATTATAGGAATTGTCGTGGATGCTGTTGCTGATGTTTATGATGTTGCCTTTGATGATCTAAAAAAAGCACCCAATTTAGGCAGTAAAATAGACACCAAATATGTTAAAGGGCTCACTAAAATTGGTGATTCCATGATCATTATTTTAGATATAGAAAAATTAATTAATTTAGATGAATTAACCGATTAATCAAATGCTGTTTTATTAATCAATGCAGAAAATCAATTGAGAGTTAGATGCTATGAATGAAAAAACTAAAAAAGTTAAAGCCAATAATAGCATTGATAGCAGTAAGAAAAAGAAAAAAACGAGCAAAGAAAAACAGACCAATTTAACAACCTCTAACAGATTAAACACAGAGCCATCGAAACAAGGAACTATCATGAGTAAGCAAACAGAAGATCATTTAAACCTAATGTTGGCGCAAGCAGCACAATCATCACAAACGGCTATGATGATGATTGACCGCGATTTATCGATTAATTTTCTGAATTCAGCAACGCTCAGATTGCTTAAAAAATTAGAGCCTGTGATGAAAAGTATTTGGAGTGATTTTATAGCAACGGAAGAATATATGCTTGGAAAGTGTATTGATGATTTTCATAAAGATCCTTCACACCAAAGGAAACTTTTAGCGGATCCGAGCAATCTTCCTTATCAAACCAATATTGCTTTAGGTGATTCAACGATTGAACTAAATGTTGCTTCAGTGACCGACCTTGATGGAAATTATATTGGTTCAAGTTTAGAGTGGTCTGATGTAACTGAAAAACTTGCGAATGACAATATGATTGCTCAAATGCAAGGCGCTATGGCTGGTTCTGCAACCGCAACTATGATGGTAGATCGTGAACTGGTGATTACATATTTGAATCCTGCGACCTTGTCTTTGTTAAAATCTTTAGAGCCAGTAATGCAAAATATTTGGAGTGATTTTATCGCTACTGAAGAATATATGCTTGGAAAATGTATTGATGATTTTCATCGAAATCCGGCACATCAACGAAAAATTTTAGATGATCCTAACAACCTACCTTATCAAGCTAATATTAAACTTGGCGATCAGACTGTGGCATTAAATGTTGCGGCTATTTTAAATGCAAATGGCGAGTATGTTGGTTCAAGTTTAGAATGGTCAAATATTACAGTACAAGTGAATGCTGAAATAGAAATAGGCCGCTTAGTTTCTGCGACTCAAGGAATGACGGTTAATTTAATGATGGCAGATCCTGATGGGGTGATTAATTATATGAACCCAGCAGTAGAAAAAATGTTACGTCGCAGAGAAAAAACCATTCAAAAAGCGCTACCTAATTTTAGTGTGGATAAAATCATAGGCACTAACTATGACAGTTTTCATGCTAATCCGGCTCATCAGCAAAATTTATTAAAACCTGAAAATTTGCCATACACGTCCAATATTAAAGTCGCTGGACTACATTTTCAATTAACCGCAATTCCTTTATACGATGATAATAAAAATCATCTTGGTTCAGCCGTTGAATGGACTGACAACACCGAAATAGTTAGTGCTCAAATGGAGGTTGAGGGGCTTATTGAAAAAGCCATGCAAGGTCAATTAGATGAAAGAATTGACGCAACTAAATTTGATGGATTTATGAATGATTTAGCTCTTTCGGTTAACGGTTTACTAGATACTTTAGTTGAACCATTAAGTAACTGCCAAGGAATTCTCACTGAAATGGCGGGAGGTAATTTACAAAAAACTATGGAAGGTGATTATCAAGGAGCTTTTGCTGGATTGCAATCTTCAATTAATACCACCATTGATAATTTACGCAATATGGTAGGCGAAATTATGGAGTCCTCAAGTCATGTTGCTACCTCTTCACGAGAAATTTCTCAAGGAAATACGGATTTAAGTCAACGTACTGAAGAGCAAGCTTCAAGTTTGGAAGAAACCGCGTCAAGCATGGAGGAATTAACGGCAACGGTTAAAGAAAACTCTGTGGCGGCTAATAAAGCTAGAGGTTTAAGTGAAACAACTATGCAACAAGCTGAATCAGGGGGAAAAGTTGTTGAAGATGCGGTTATTGCTATGAAAGAGATTAATAATGCATCGAGAGAAATATCCGATATTATCGGTGTCATTGATGAAATCGCTTTTCAAACTAACTTGCTCGCACTAAATGCCGCGGTTGAAGCGGCAAGAGCGGGTGACCAAGGTCGAGGTTTTGCTGTTGTAGCCGCAGAAGTTAGAAACTTAGCGCAACGAAGTGCCAGTGCCGCTAAAGATATAAAATCTCTAATTAGTAACAGCGTTGATAAAGTGAATCAAGGAACTGAATTGGTTAATGATTCTGGGCAAAAATTAGGCGAAATTGTTGAATCAGTTCGAAATGTTACTGGATTAGTGAGTGAAATTGCTAATGCCAGCGAAGAACAAGCAAATGGTATTGAAGAAGTGAACCAAGCCGTTACTCAAATGGATAACATGACCCAACAAAACTCAGCCTTAGTAGAGGAGGCCGCTGCCGCCGCAGAAGCATTAACCGAGCAAGCAGGCAATATGCTTGAATTAATGAGCTTTTTCAAAACGGGGGAGGAAAGCGGGGTAAAAGGAGGGAAAATTGTTTCTCCATTAAATAATATAGCTGACAAATCAAAAACCAGTGTTGTTGAAGATGATTGGGAGGAGTTTTAAACATAATCGCAAGACAAACAATATTGATTAATGGTTAGCTTAAACGAAAAACAAAGTAATGAGGTTTAAAGTGAGTTCAGGATTTACTCAAAATAAACACCGGGAATTTGATTATCAAAAAAAAGATTTTGATCGAATTGTTAATACGATCTATCAGGTTTCTGGTATTAGCTTGTCCGAAAGAAAAGAGGATATGGTTTATTCTCGTTTAGCAAGGCGCTTACGGGGTGTTGGTTTAACCAGTTTTAAATCCTATTTAGATTATGTTGAAGAAAACAATGAAGAACAAAAAGCCTTTGTTAATGCGCTGACTACAAATCTAACGCATTTTTTTCGTGAGGAACATCACTTTGAATATTTAACGGATGTTCTTTTTCCTGAGATTTTTTCAAAACAACAAAAACGAATTCGTTTTTGGTCAGCAGGGTGTTCTACTGGTGAAGAACCCTATACTTTAGCAATGATTTGGGAGCATTTAAAAGCTAAACCAAGTCACTGTGATTTTAAAGTTTTAGCAACGGATTTAGATACCAATGTTCTTGATACAGCTAAACAAGGAATTTACTCAATCGATAAGTTAAAGCCAGTTGATGAAGAATATTTTAAATGGTTTTCTCAAAACAACAATTGCACCAATAATCAAAAGCAAGTCTCCGAAACGTTAAAGCAGTACATACATTTTAAACAGCTCAACTTAATGCAAGAGTGGCCCATTAAAGGACCGTTTCAATTAATTATTTGTCGAAATGTTTTAATCTATTTTGATAAACCGACTCAAGAAAAATTGATCAAGCGATATACCGAATTGTTAGAGCCTGGAGGATGCTTAATTTTAGGGCATTCAGAAAGTTTAGGTAAGAATCGAGATATATACGAAAATTTAGGTAAAACTATTTTTAGGAAATTAAGTTAATGGCAGTCGGTTATGAAAGAGAAAACTTACCTTCCTGTTGGCAAGAGTTTAATCATATCAATCGTTATTGGGATAAACTCACGGGATTATCTACTGCAAAAATATTACCCGGTGAATTCTATGTAACCGCTCATAAAGAAGCCATTGTCACTATTTTAGGTTCTTGTATTTCTGCTTGTATTCGAGATCCTAAAGCGGGAATAGGGGGAATGAATCATTTTATGTTACCAATCAGTAAAAGTGCGACAGTCAGTCAAACTGCCGATGCTGCAAGATATGGGAACTTTGCAATGGAACAAATGATTAATGATATTTTACGCAATGGCGGAAACCGAAAAAATTTAGAAATTAAAATATTTGGTGGTGGCCGTGTGATGCGTGGGATAACTGATGTTGGAAAGAAAAATATTGCTTTTGTAAAAGAGTATATTACTCTAGAAGACCTCAATTTATTAGCTGAAGATGTTGGTGGAAATTACCCTCGTAAAGTCATGTATCTGCCAAAAACAGGACAAGTGAAAATGAAAAAACTCATCAATCAGCATAATGATACAGTTGAAACTAGAGATGAAAGTTACTTCGATAAAATATCACATCAAAAAACGGAAGGTGATATTGAGTTGTTTGATTAGCCGAGAATCTTACTATGTCTGAAAAAATTAAAGTTTTAATTGTTGATGATTCTGCATTCATTCGAGTTTTGCTAACCGAAATTTTGCAAAGTGATAAACAAATAGAAGTTATTGCAACAGCGGAAGATCCATTAGATGCGCGTGAAAAAATAAAAAAACATTCCCCCGATGTGATTACCCTCGATGTAGAAATGCCTAAAATGGATGGTATTACCTTTTTAAGAAACATTATGCGTTTAAGGCCTATGCCTGTGATTATGGTTTCAACATTAACTCAAGCAGGAGCAGACATTACTATTCAGGCATTAGAAATTGGTGCATTTGATTTTATTGGAAAACCAAGTACAGATGTTAAAAGTCAGTTAACTGAATTAGCTGAAGAGCTGATTGAAAAAGTAAAAGCGGCTGCAAATTGTAATACCATTGCATTAGAAAAAACAGATAGACAGAAAAAAGCAGTTATTAACTTAACTAAGAAAAAAGGTGAGTTTGAAATCATTGCTATTGGCGCATCCACAGGGGGAACCGAAGCTATTAGAGATATAGTCACGCGTTTACCTAAAGGTCTTCCACCAATTGTGATGGCGCAGCATATCCCTGATACTTTTTCTACTTCCTATTCTAAACGTTTAAATAGTGAGTCAGTTATTGAAGTTCGTGAAGTACGTACTACAACTAAATTAGAAGATGGATTTGCTTATATAGCTCCTGGAAGCCATCACATGAAAGTGCAACGAAAAAAAGATGGTTTTTGGGCATATATTGATGACGGCGAAAAAGTTAATCGACATAAACCATCCGTTGATGTGCTGTATGATTCAATTGTTAAATTAGGCGCAAAAAAATGTTTGGCGATTATTTTAACGGGTATGGGAAAAGATGGAGCATTAGGCCTAAAACGATTGAGAGATGAGGGTGCCACTACAATTGCTCAAGATGAGGCAAGTAGTGTTGTGTGGGGGATGCCTGGTTCCGCCGTAGCTATTGATGCAGTAAAACATATTTTACCTTTAGCTGAAATTGCTGATTTTATTGTTAAAAAGCAATAAATTAAGATAAAAATCTTGTTTATTGTTTTTCTAATAAAAACTGTAAAAAAAGTTAGTGAAAATTAAAATATTGCACTATGCTTAAACTAAATAACAATCAATGAAGTTGTTGGGCATTGATTGAATATCAGCATCAATTTGGCTGAGTTAATTGATTTATATCATAGGAGAAAATCATGGCAGTAACTTCTGTTACTTCGGCGGACGAAAAGTCACTGACTATATTGATAGAGGGCCGTTTTGACTTTAGCGCACATCAATCTTTTCGTGATTCATACGAAAAAGTTTCACCTGTGCCAAGTGAAATAATTGTAGATATGAAAGAAACTTCTTATCTTGATAGTTCAGCTTTAGGTATGCTGCTCTTGTTAAGAGATCATTCTGGAGGCGATTCATCTAATATTTACATTAAACAATGTAATGATGATATACGTAAAATCTTAACGATTTCTAATTTTGAGCAATTATTTAAAATTATTTAACAGTTCAGGTGAGCGATTTTGAAAATACTCATCGCAGATGATAATAATACCGACCGTTTAATACTCTCTAGGGTATTAGAAAATATTGGACACCAAGTTGTTCAAGCCGAAGATGGCACCTCCGCGATAACTCAGTTTGAAAAACATACACCAGAGCTCGTTCTGCTCGATGTTTTAATGCCTGGCTATGACGGTTATGAAGTGGCTGAAATAATCACCAAAGAATCAAGTCGACCTTGGTTTCCAATCATCTTTTTAACCTCTTTAACTGAAGCCAGTGACCTTGCAAAATGTATTGATTCTGGCGGTGACGATTTTGTTACAAAACCAATTAACAAAATTATTATTAAAGCAAAAATTGATGCTTTTGAAAGAATTATTAGTTTGTATAGTACCATTGCCGAGCAACGAGAAAAAATACAATATCATAATGAGCATCTTATTCAAGAGCAAGAAGCGGCTAAAAAAATATTTAACAACATCGCTCATCGAGGTAGTTTATCGTCAACTAATATAAATTATCATTTATCGCCAATGTCAATTTTTAACGGTGATTTAATGTTGGCGGCAGAACTTCCCATGGGGGGAATGCGTTGTATGCTAGCCGATTTTACCGGTCACGGCTTACCTGCGGCAATTGGCGCATTGCCAGCATCAGAAATTTTTTATGGCATGACAACTAAGGGGTTTTCTATTGTCGATATGATGGTAGAAATGAATACTCGTTTATACAATGTATTACCAAGAGGTGTTTTCTGCTGTGCAATTGTTTTTGATATTGATTCCTTAGATAATCGTATGACTATTTGGAATGCTGGTGCCCCTGATTCTTATTTAATTAATCAAAAAGACAATAGTATTGAATTAATTCATTCTGCACATTTACCTTTAGGTATACAGTCACCACAAAAATTTGAGGTTCATTGTAAAAGTTATGATTTTACAAAGACTCATAGAATTATTGCGGTAACTGATGGCATTATAGAAGCCGATAATGACGATTCTAAAATGTATGGCGAGCAACGAATGCTAGAATTTATCGAAAAAAATATTGCAGAAAAAAGTATTTGTGACTTATTAATTGCAGATGTTGAAAATTATTGTGGAGAAAAAGAACAAGCTGATGATGTTAGTTTATTAGAAGTTGCTTTTCCTCCAGAATCTAAATCTAAAGCCGTTACCGTTAATAATACAGTGACGGCTATTTCTGGCGCGTCCGATTCGAAATTGACTCTTAAATTAAGAGGGAAATCATTAGGTACTTTTGATCCGATCCCTTTATTTTTACAAACACTATTAACTTGCAAGGAATTAGATCCTCATAGAGCAAGGGTTTTTACAGTGCTTTCAGAGTTGTACAATAATGCATTAGATCATGGCGTGTTAGGGTTAGATTCTGAAACTAAAAACGACAGTGATGGTTTTGCAAAATATTATCAGCAAAGAGAGCAAGGGCTTAAAGATTTAGATGTTGGTTTTGTGACTGTCTCGGTTGATCATCATCCAACAGCTGAGGGGGGTAAACTTATTTTCGAATTAATTGATAGTGGCTATGGTTTTAATGTTGATAAAATTGTGAAAGAAGGTAATAAAAACTATAGTGGTCGAGGCTTACCATTACTATTGAATTTATGCGAGACGATAGAATACTTAGATGGTGGTAGTCGTGTTCAAGCCGTCTATCATTGGAAACACGATGACATACCTGAGTAATTAAGGATAAAAAATGGAGACATCTTTAAACAAAGAAATCCTTGATGAACTGGTTGATATTATGGGCGATGATATGGGGATGTTGCTCAATTCTTATTTTTCAGACAGTCAGGTAAAGTTGGATGAACTTGCGACGTTAGATTGCAAGACCGACCAACAAACCATATTTCGTGTTGCTCACTCATTAAAAGGCAGTAGCAAAAACGTTGGCGTGGAAACTTTTGCTGAGCTCTGCGAAGAAATAGAGCAATTAGCCCGTAATGAAAAATTAACGGAAGAAAAATTTGACAAAAAACAGTTAAATGTCTTGTTTCAGCAATGCGTTAAAGAATTAAAACTAAACTATCTATAGTTCATTTATATCCATTATCATTCAATATAGCGATATCCTCGTTACTTTTCAATAGGCTCTTAACGCCATAGAAGATTAGAATTCTATTTGATTTATTATTTAACTAGTGGCATCACTATTGCATTGTTATAAATATTATTTGCATGTACGGTAAACAATTATGTCAGCAACGTTAATTAATATTATTTCTGACCAATCAGTTAATAACAATCAATTGAGCAAAAAAAGTTCTTCGGAGTTATCAGGTCAATTATCATGGGCTTCAACGATTGAAATAGACAGTGATCAACAAATTTATTCGGAGACTGATTTTTCTGATCAACTGGTCAAAGTTCAACTTGAATCAAATTTAAACACCCTTAATAGCGGCAAAGATATTCCGTTAATGAATTCATTGGTAGAAGATAAAATAGACTTGTTGAATAGTGATAACTCGGATGCAGTGCTTTTTACAGAAAGCATGGATAGTGAGGATAAATCTCTTAATAGCGTGAAAAATTTAGATACCAATCATTCGGAACTCTTGACTAACAAAACAACCATCAAATTAGAAGGTGAGAAATTAGGGTTAATTAGAACAGCTCTTGATAGTGATAGTCTAAATATTCATCAACAGGCTAATAAAAGCTCTAATCTTGTTAATGGAGCAAATCATAAAAACCAAGATCTTCATAGTATTATTACGGGAACTAAAACCAAAAAATCAGCTGTTTTAATGCAAAATATTATTCAGGAAAATATTAAGGAAAAAGTATTAATTGATTCTACTAAATTTAAATCGGTAGACACTAAATCGGTAGACACTAAAACAATAGACAGTAAGCCGATAGACAATAAATTGGTAGATGCTAAATTAAGTGATGCTAACTCAAAATTATTTTCAGAAAAGAAAACGGCTGATTTATTTGTTAATCATTCAAAATCAGCGGTTAATCGTCTCTCAAATAACAGCTTATCATCACCTGTTTCACCGTTAGAAAGTCAGGTCGAATTACCCGTGGATAAAATAAATGAAGCATTACTTTTGAATAAAAAATCGACCATACAAACTGACAAAAAAGTAATAGAAAATGGAGTAATTGAAGGTCGAGCATTTGAAACCACTATGAAAATCAAAGGAAGTAATGAAGTTCATTCTTCAATATTAAAAAATGTTAGTCAATTACCGCATGGTGAAATGTTGTCTAAAAATATAGACATGCAACAACAACAACTAATAAATAACGAGTCAGTCCTATCTAGCAGTCCCAGCCTTTTATCTGCAAACCCGTTAATGCCAACAGCGGAATTGAATTTAACAAGCCAAATAGCCGCTAATTCATTGATCCAGTCAGGTTTATCTCTTAGAAAAGATTTTACGCCTAATTTAGCACTAAGAATTCAATGGGTGTATAAACAAGCATTATCAAGTGCCGAAATTTTAATGGACCCTCCAGAATTAGGTCCTTTAACAGTAAAGATGACTCACAAAAATGGGGAAACTAATATCATATTTCATGTTTCTAATCCCATGACTAAAGAAACTGTTGAAGATAACTTACCAAAATTGAAGGAATTACTTGCGGAGCAAGGCATAACCCTTGGGGATACTCAAGTGGAGCAAAATCAAAAAGAAGAAAATAATGAATCACTAACAAAAAATACTAAGTCAAACGGTTCAACTGAGTTTGAAGATGAGGAATTGATAGTTAACGAGGAAATCAGCACGGCATTGCTTGATACTTATATTTAACCTTTAGTACTTGCATTTAACACTCAGCATATATATTGAATAACCATTGCATATACTTATACAAGCATTACCTCTATTTAATTGTCAATTAGCTCTAAATAACTTAAGAAATTCGAATAAGCGTCTCTGTCATCTTTTCGTCATTGCATCTTTTAAAGTGCCAAATTTACGCCGTTACTCGTATTTCTCCTAATTGAATACCACCTAACCATCTGTTATTTAACGATATAATCTATTGTTAATGTTTGGTATGACAATTGCATTCCAATAAAATATATAAAATACACATCTTACGAATAAGAATTTTTATTAATTATTACAATCATTTAGTTTTGTGCAAATATAAAAAATATTAGCCATAATCATTAGTGAAAGAATTTTTTAACCAATGATTAGGTGGAGAATAAAATGGCTGAAGAAGAGCAAGATTTAGAGTTAGACCTTGAAGAGGGTGGTGAAGAAGGTGATGCTGGCACCGGTGGAAGTAAAAAACTTATCATTATTATTGCTGCGGCGGTTTTATTGATTGGAGGTGGAGCTGCGGCTTATTTTTTAATGGGGGATGACAGTCCATCAACGTCAGATGAAGAAGTTGTAGGTGATGAGGTTGAAGCGGAAGTGCCTAAAGGTCCAGCGATTTATGTTGGTGTACCTAATGCGATAACGGCTAACTTACCGGGAAAAAGAAAAAGCAGAACGGTTCAAATTAAAATGTCATTTTTGGTACGCAGTAGTGACGCTCAAATGGCTATTAAGCAACATATGCCACAGTTAAAAAATGATGTTCTTATGTTAGTTAGCCAAAAAAATGCGGATGACTTAAGGCTGCCAGAAGGTCGGCAAAAATTACAACAGGAAGCGCTCGTTACCGTACAAAAAACGTTAACGGACTTGGTTGGAAAACCAACCGTTGAAAAAGTACTATTTGTTAGTTTTGTCATGCAGTAAATTGAATACTTTAGTCGAGATACTATGTCAGATTTATTAAGTCAAGATGAGATCGATGCATTACTTCATGGAGTTGATGATGGTGATGTAGAAGTTGAAGAAGAATCACTCGATCCTGGGGTTGCCAGATCTTATAATTTTTCTTCACAAGATCGTATTGTTCGCGGCAGAATGCCATCTTTAGAAATGGTTAATGAACGATTTGCCAGACACATGAGAATCAGTCTATTTAACATGATGCGCCGTAGTGCCGAAATATCGGTTAATGGCATTCAAATGATTAAATTTAGTGAGTATATACATAGTTTGTTTGTACCAACGAGTTTAAACATGGTTAAAATTCGTCCGCTTCGAGGTACTGCATTATTTACACTTGAGGCAAAATTAGTTTTTATTCTTGTCGATAATTTTTTTGGCGGTGACGGGCGTTTTCATACCAAAATTGAAGGTCGTGAATTTACCCCAACGGAAAGAAGAATTATTCAACTTCTTCTCGATCAAGCTTTTATTGACTTGAAAGAAGCTTGGGCTCCAGTAATGAAAGTTGATTTTGATTACATTGATTCAGAAGTGAATCCCGCTTTAGCAACTATCGTTAGTCCTTCAGAAGTCGTTTGTGTTTGCAGTTTTAATATTGAACTGGATGGTGGTGGTGGTAATTTTCACGTCACTATTCCTTATTCGATGTTAGAACCTATTAGAGAAAAATTAGATGCAGGCATTCAAAGTGATCGTGATGAGGGTGATGATCGTTGGACTGATGCACTTAAAGAAGAAATTTTAACGGCTGAAGTTGAAATTTCGACTTCATTAGGTGAAGCAGAAGTGAGTTTAAAAGATGTGATGGATTTTAAAAATGGAGACATTATTCCTTTTGATCTACCGGAACATGTTGTTGTTAAGGCTCACGGCATGCCTTGCTTTCGAGCAAAGTATGGTGAATCAAATGGTTATATGTCAGTAAAAATTATCGAAGAAATTTCTAGAGAACACATTATGCGCAGCATGTTAGAGGATTAATAAATATGTCAGATGAAAATACACCAACAGACGATTCCGGCGATGATTGGGCGGATGCCATGAATGAGCAGGATGAAGCAACCGCGGTAAAACCCGATAGTTTACAAGAATCATCAGCGGTTGAGGGCAGTATAGAAAACGAAAAACTCGATGTTATCTTAGACATTCCTGTCTCGTTATCTATGGAGGTTGGTCGTACTCAAATTCCCATTAGAAACTTATTACAACTTACTCAAGGCTCAGTGGTTGAACTCGACAGATTAGCCGGTGAACCTTTAGATGTTATGGTTAATGGCACATTAATCGCTCACGGTGAGGTGGTTGTGGTTAATGAAAAATATGGAATTCGATTAACCGATGTTATGAGTCCACACGAAAGAATTCAAAAACTTAAATAATCTTATCGCCACTGTTATTACGAGTTGAAATGATGCTGATATTAAGAACAAAAAAAAGCCAATTTATAATTATCTGTAGCATTATGTTGAGTTTTTTTTCAACTCAACTTTTAGCATTAGAAAAAATCAAAAAAGTGACACCTGCTGATAGCATCATACCGATGCTATCAGGATTATTAGTTATTTTAGCGGTAATATTTATTTTGGCTTTTATTTTTAAACGATTTAGTCATTTTAATAGTAATAATAATCAAATTAAGATTGTTGAAACTCAAATAATTGGTCATAAAGAAAAACTCATGGTTGTCGAAATACAACAGCAACAGTTTTTAATTGGGGTTACTGCTCAATCAATTAATCAACTTGGTGAACTAAAAGAAAAAATCCCTAGCCCATTAAATTCAAATGTTAATGTAAATAAAACCAATGATAAAAGTCCTAATGCGGTTTTAAATCAATTACCTTTTGGAAAAATTATTGCTCAGTTTATTCAACCAACTAACTCGACTTCACAAGTTGAAAACAAACCAATCGTTTCTCAATCAAGAGAATCCGTATCATGAAGTCGGTCCGTTTTTTATGTGTTTTTGTATTGTCTATTGTATTGCAGTTATTGATTAGTCAATCGGCTGTTGCAGATACCGGACTACCAATTTTATCTGTTGAAACGAACAGTTCCGGTAATCAAGAATACAGTGTCACTCTGCAAATTTTAGGGTTGATGACTCTGCTGACATTTTTACCAGCAATTTTAATGATGATGACTTCTTTTATTCGGGTGACCGTTGTTTTTGCGATTTTAAGACAAGCTTTAGGAATGCAACAAACACCATCAAATCAAATTTTAATTGGTCTTAGTCTATTTTTAACACTTTTTATCATGTCTCCAGTGATTGAAAAAGTAAATCAAAATGCGGTTCAACCTTATCTTGAGGAATCAATCACATCTATGGAGGCATTAGATCGAGCGAAAGAACCTTTTGCTGGATTTATGTACGGACAAATTAGAGAAACTGATTTGATGTTATTTATGGAGTTATCAAATACGACAGAACTTAAAGAAGGAGAAATGCCACCTTTTAAAGTTTTAGTTCCCGCATTTATTATTAGTGAATTAAAAACGGCTTTTCAAATAGGCTTTTTATTATTTATACCTTTTTTAATTATTGATTTAGTTATTGCCAGTATTTTAATGGCAATGGGCATGATGATGTTATCGCCATTAATCATCTCTCTACCTTTTAAAATAATGTTATTTGTTTTAATTGATGGTTGGGTTTTAGTGGTAGGCACTTTAGCTAATAGTTTTAATTGAGCAGTCTTACTTATATTTTAAAGAGAATAAAATGTCACCAGAAATTGTTGTCGAAGTTTTTAGAAGTGCGTTATACCTGATTATTATTCTGGTATCCGCGGTTGTAATTCCTGGCTTAATTGTTGGTTTAGTTGTTGCTGTTTTTCAAGCGGCTACCAGTATTAATGAGCAAACGCTTTCTTTTTTACCAAGGTTGTTAATGACATTAACTTCTATTATGTTTTTAGGTAATTGGATTTTTGCAAGTTTAATTGACTTTGCTACAGAGCTCTATCTGTCAATCCCAGAATTAATTGGTTAATGCTTTGCAAAGAAGCTCTCACGATAATTTTACTAGGTTAAACCGTGTTAATTGATGCAGAACAAATCCTTTCTACAATGGCTCTTTATATCTTGCCATTTGCAAGGTTGTCTGGCTTTTTAATGACAATGAGTGTGATAGGTTCAAAAAATTTTCCAGCACGATTTAGAATGTTATTAGCCTTATCTATTACTTTAATTATTGTTCCCGTTATTCCTCCCTACACTTCAGTGACTCTGTTTACACTGCAAACGACATTATTAATTATTGAACAAACATTAATCGGGGTTGTCCTAGGTTTCATTTCTCGTATTATGCTAGAAACATTTGTAGTTGGCGCTCAGGTGATAGCAATGCAGTCGGGTTTAGGTTTTGCTTCTTTAGTTGATCCGGCAAACGGTAATAGTGTTCCAGCATTAGGACAATTTTTCTTATTGTTAACCACCTTATTATTTTTATCGGTTGACGGTCATTTATTAATGACACGACTACTGGTTGAAAGTTTTACCTCTTTTCCTATAGGCTCATCTTATAGTGTTTTTGAATTATTTTATCAAATAGTGATCTGGTCTAAATGGTTATTTGCGGCCGCGTTAGTTATGGCGTTAGTTTCAATGGCTTCGTTGTTAATTGTTAATATTTCTTTTGGCGTAATGACCCGAGCTGCACCTCAAATAAATATTTTTACCGTTGGTTTTCCGTTAACCCTGGTGACAGGGTTAATTCTTCTTTGGTTGACGTTATCAATATTTCTACCACATTTTGATCGCCAGCTTATTCGAGCAAACCAATTAATGTGCGATATGATCCAGCTCTCATGTTAGTGAATTATCAAATTATAACGCAAGTTCAATTATTTATATGGTGTGGCTACCATGTCTGAAAAAGACTCAAATGAACGCGAAGAAACAGCGACCCCCAAGCGCTTAAAAGAAGCGCGTGAAAAAGGACAAATTGCTCGATCTAAAGATCTAACTACAGCATTATTGTTAATGACATCAGCAATCGCTATTTACAGTTTTTCTTCATCGGCAGGCACTCAAATTGCAAACATAGCTAGGCGTGCTTTTACCCCAGATCGACGAAACATTTTTAACCCCAGACAAATGCTGGCAGCATTGGCTGATCTTGTTGGCGATGCAGCTCTCGCCGTCGCCCCATTTTTTATTATCTTATTTGTTATTGGATTATTATCACCTATGGCTTTAGGCGGAATGTCTTTTAGTACAAAAACATTAGCGCCAAAGGCAAGTAGAATGTCTATGTCTAAAGGGTTAAAAAGAATGTTTGGTTTACATGCTTTAATTGAATTAATTAAAGCCTTGGCTAAAATTTCAGTTGTTTTTATTGTAGGGTATTTTGTTATGTCGAGTGCTTTTCCTTCGTTGACGGCATTAGGTAGTGGCAATGTAGAAGCTGGCATAAGTCAAGCGATGGATATAGTGAGCCGAAGTTTCTTTTTATTATCTTTATCATTATTGGTGATCGCATTAATTGATGTGCCGTATCAAATTTGGAATCATGCGAAAGAACTAAAAATGTCTAAACAGGAAATTAAAGACGAATACAAAGAAACTGAAGGAAAACCTGAAGTTAAAGGAAAAATAAGACAAAAACAACGAGAAATTTCACAGCAAAGGATGATGGAAGCTGTTCCTGATGCAGACGTTATAGTAACCAATCCAGAGCATTTTTCAGTTGCTTTAAAATATGATGTGATGCGTTCGAGTGCGCCAATTGTGGTCGCAAAAGGGCAAGACTTAATCGCAATGCAAATTAGAAAAGTGGCTATAGCTAACGATGTTCAAATTTTACCTATGCCACCATTAGCGCGTGCGTTGTATTATACAACAGAAATTGATCAGGAAGTTCCGCAAGGTTTGTATTTGGCTGTTGCACAAGTTTTAGCTTTTGTTTTTCAATTGAAAAACTTTAATCAAGGCAAAGGGCCTCGCCCTGATAAATTAAATAAGATTGAGATCCCAAAAGATTTTGAATATTAACGATAGTAGATTTTAATAGCCGTCGATCTGATCATCCGAAAATTCCTACAGTAGTCGTTTTTAATACCTGTAAATATTCACTTCATCAAAAATTAAAAGTGGGCGCGATTCTTGCAACTACCCAAATAACTTTTATGATCCGCTATTTTTTTGACGAATTTATATCTTTATGGCTGAAACTCTTACACAAAATTTAAGCTCTGGTAAAATTCCTGCATTAGGAACTCCAATTATATTGTTGGCTTTGTTAGCAATGATGACGTTGCCCATTCCCACTTTTATATTAGATATACTATTCACTTTTAATATTTCTTTAGCGTTAGTGGTTGTGCTTGCAACCGTCTATTCGCAACGACCATTAGACTTTGCCGTGTTTCCCACTGTTTTGCTAGTTGCCACTTTAATGCGTTTGGCTTTAAATGTTGCTTCAACACGTGTGGTATTAATGAACGGGCATACAGGCGCTGGCGCTGCTGGTGATGTTATTGAGTCATTTGGTTCAGTGGTTATTGGCGGTAATTATGCTGTTGGTTTAGTGGTTTTTTCGATTTTGGTTATTATTAACTTTGTTGTGGTGACTAAAGGTGCAGGGCGTATTTCTGAAGTGAGTGCTCGATTTACTTTGGATGCCATGCCCGGTAAGCAAATGGCAATTGATGCGGATTTAAATGCAGGATTATTAACACAAGAAGAGGCAAAAGAGCGAAGAAGCGAAGTTTCCCAAGAAGCAGATTTTTACGGCTCAATGGATGGAGCATCAAAATTTGTACGTGGTGATGCGGTTGCAGGATTATTAATTTTATTTATAAATATTATTGGTGGTGTTGCTGTTGGAGTTGGTCAACATGGTCTTGATTTTTCCACCGCAATGCAATATTACGCTTTGTTAACCATTGGTGATGGTTTAGTTGCTCAAGTTCCCGCATTACTGTTGTCAACCTCGGCAGCTATTATGGTGACTCGACAAACAACGGCTCACAATATGGGCACGATGTTAATTAACCAATTAATTATGAAACCCAAAGTCTTATATGTTACCTCGGGTGTTTTATTTGTTATGGGAATTATTCCTGGTATGCCGCACATACCCTTTTTATTATTGAGTGGTATTTGTGGTTTTGGAGGACATTTAGTAGAGAAAAAAAATGCAGTTGTGGAAACTCTTCAACAAGAAGAAATTGAACAGCAACCGGAGCCTGAACCTGTACTAAAAGAATTAAGCTGGGATGACGTACCATCGGTTGATCAAGTTGGCTTAGAGGTTGGCTATAGGCTAATTCCTATGGTTGATCCGGCTCAAGACGGAAAGTTAATGGGACGAATTAAAGGCGTTAGAAAAAAGGTTTCTCAGGAATTAGGTTTTTTAGTTTCATCCGTACACATTAGAGACAACCTTGACCTTGCGCCTAACGCCTATCGAATTGCTATTCAAGGGGCCACAGTTGGAGATGCAGAGGTTTATCCTGATAAAGAACTTGCGATTAATCCTGGTCAAGTCTTTGGTAAATTAGAAGGGGTTGAAGCTAAAGATCCTGCTTTTGGTTTAGATGCTATTTGGATTAATAGTTCACAAAGAGATAATGCTCAAGCATTAGGTTATACCGTGGTTGATGCAAGTACTGTTATTGCGACACATTTAAGTCACTTATTACAGTCTCATGCGGCGGATTTATTTGGTCATGAAGAAGCAGAACAAATGCTAAAAGCATTAGCCAAATCAGCTCCTAAATTAGCTGAAACATTAATCCCTGATGTTGTACCTTTAGGCACCTTAGTCAAGGTGTTACAAAACTTATTAGTAGAGCAAGTTCCTGTGAGAGATTTACGCACAATCGCCGAAACTTTGGCGGAGTACGCACCAAGAAGTCAAGATCCTGCCGTTTTAACTAGTGCCGTCAGAGTGTCTTTAAATCGATTAATTGTGCAGAATATCAATGGTCTAGAGGATGAAATTCCTGTTGTTACATTGGCTCCGGAATTGGAACAGATATTGCAACAGTCATTATCACAGGGAGGAGAAGAGTCCGTAGGAATTGAGCCAGGCTTAGCTGATAGGATTCAAACCTCATTAAAACAATTGGTTTCACAACAAGAAGCCGCAGGGCAAGCGGCAATATTATTAGTTGCCCCCAGTTTGCGACTTTCATTAGCGAAATTTGCGCGTTTTGGGATTAAAGGATTGCATGTATTAAGTTATCAGGAAATACCTGATAACAAACAAATTAAAGTGGTCGCCAATGTTGGCAATCAATAAGTTATAAAAACGTAAATTAAGAAATAACAAACCGTAGCCGTTAGAACGAGAATTATTATGAAAATAAGACGATTTTATAGTAGCAATATGAGAACAGCACTTCGCCAAGTCTCAGAAGAGTTTGGCGATGATGCCGCAATTTTATCAAGTCAAAAAACAGCGAATGGTGTCGAAGTTATTGCGGCTCTGGATTACGATGAAAACTTATTACCGACTTCAAAGAAAAACCAAACAGAAAATCCACCTGAAGTCGCAGAGCAAGCGTCATTAAATAATACTGAAACGGTTCCATTAGAGTCTCATCAACAAGCGGTAATGAATCAAATGACCGGTGTCAATGAAAGTGAGTTTAATGAGAATGAATTGAACGGTGATAAGCCAAGACTAATTAAAAGTAATAATCGTTCAACATCTAAAGCTAAAAATAGAGCGGTTGAATGGGTGAGTGACCCAGGTCTTGATGCCATGAGAGAAGAGCTAGGTTTAATGCGCTCGATGATGTCGGAGCAGTTAAAAGGTATTGGCTGGGAGCGGTTTAGTGAAAAAGATCCGGTTTCTGCTATGTTAGCTAGGCGACTATCTGCTTTGGGAATTAGTCAAGCAATTGCTAACCGCCTTATCCCTCAAGTAAAACCACAACAAGATGCTGAATGTTGTTGGCAGAATTTATTGGCCTTATTAGCTAAATCAATGATCAGTCATTCTCACAACCTATTGGAAAAAGGCGGCTCATACGCTTTTATGGGACCCTCGGGCTCAGGAAAAACCTCAACAATTGCTAAGTTGGCGGCTCGTTTTATCATACAGCATGGCGTTGATTCTGTTGGTTTGATTTCTACTGATGGTTACGGCATGTCTGCCCAACAGCAATTAGGCAATTTTGCACGCTTGTTAGGTATTCCAATGCTAAGTGTTAGTAGCAAGCATAATTTAGAACATTTACTTCATCAGTTTAAAAACAAGAAATTAATTCTTATTGATACCGCATCACTTAGCAAAAATAAAAATAATCAGTCGCTGATGACATTAAAAAATACTAACCATAACATTAAGCGTTTTTTAATGATTCCTGCAACAAATCAATTAACCGTTATTAAACACTCCATTGAGCTGGCTAAAGCTTATTCTCCTTATGGTGTCATTATTAGTAAACTGGATGAAGCGACAAGTTTAGGTGAAGTTTTAAGCACCGTTATTAGTAATCAATTGCCGGTTGCATTTACTTGTGATGGACAAAAAATACCGGAAAACATTCGCACAGCTCGTAGCCATCAATTAGTTTCAAAAGCCGTCTGTATGGCAAATAAATACGGAGCAGAGGTAGTGGATTGGCAACTAGCTCAAGAGCTTCAACCTGTAAAATCTGCGTAGTTGAAAATTAAAGTATAAAACAACATTCTTGCAAATATAGGCTATGCTTAATTAAATACTGAATAGCCGTGGTTTATTAAAATCATTTAGGAGAAGGCTTTTTGAACCCGATGAGTGATCTTGCCGATGTTACATCATTAAAACCTGTAAAAGTTATTGCGGTTACGGGCGGTAAAGGTGGTGTAGGCAAAAGTAACGTCTCAGTTAATCTGGCGATTGGTTTATGCCAACTGGGACACAAAGTGATGCTGTTAGATGCGGATCTTGGTTTAGCCAATGTTGATATTATGCTAGGTTTAAAAACGCAAAAGAATCTAGCCAATGTTTTGCAAGGTGAATGTGATTTATCGGATATTATTCTTGAAGGGCCTTATGGGCTACAGATAGTTCCCGCTTCTTCGGGAACTAAGAGTATGTCCGAACTATCATCAATAGAACATGCGGGCATTATTCAAGCATTTAATGATATTGGTCATAACATTGACTTTTTGATCATTGATACGGCGGCTGGCATCACCGACATGGTGGTTAATTTTATTCAAGCGGCTCAGGAAGTTTTAGCCGTTGTTTGTGATGAACCAACATCTATAACTGATGTTTACGCTTTGATGAAAGTATTAAATAAAGACCATAATATTGTTCGTTTTCATGTGTTAGCGAATATGGTAAAAACAAGTCAAGAAGGTCGAGAGCTTTTTGCAACGTTGAGCGGCGTTTGTAATCGGTTCTTGGATGTCACCTTAAATTATTTGGGCTCAATCCCATTCGACGATAATGTTCGAATGTCGGTTAAAAAACAGAAGCCGCTTTTAGATGCTTTTCCACGTAGTCCGGCATCAATCGCAATTAAAAGTTTAGCTAAAAAAGTGCAGCAGTGGCCTCAACCAAAAAATGCCAGTGGCAATATTGAATTTTTTATGGAACGATTAATTTCGCGAGCAAGTTGAGCTTAATAAAAACAAGCGTAATGGATATCAGATTTAACGCATTATTAAAATAAGGCTGGGGATGTGAGCGGAGCGGATACTTACAAAAAAATACAGGATGATAATTTTGCGGAACGTTATGCCCCTTTGGTTAAACGTATTGCACATCATCTTATGGCTCGACTGCCCTCAAGCGTCCAATTTGAAGATATGCTACAAGCTGGCATGTTAGGTTTGTTAGAAGCCAGAGGCAATTTTGATGCGAATAAGGGTGCTAGTTTTGAAACTTTTGCTGGGATCCGAATTAGAGGTTCGATGATTGATGAAATCAGGCGAGGTGACTGGGTTCCTCGTTCGGTACATAAAAATGCAAGAAGCATTGCAAGTGTGATTAAAGAAATTGAGCAACAGACAGGAAGAGACGCTAGAGATACGGAAGTCGCTGAAAAATTAGGCGTTGAAGTGATCGAGTACCGGCAGATGCTAATGGATGTTAGTAATGGACACATGATGGATTTTGAAGCGATGGGAGTTACTGAGGATTATTTCTCTCAAGGACTTTCAGATGCGGGGCAGACTCCATTAGAAAAAATTCAAAAAGAAGATTTTAGAAATTCTTTAGCAAAAGCCATTTCTACATTACCCGAGCGAGAAAAACTCGTCTTAGCGCTTTATTATGATGAAGAACTTAATTTAAAAGAAATTGGTGATGTTCTAGGGGTAAGCGAGTCAAGAATTAGCCAAATAAACAGTCAAGCGATGTTACGACTACAATCTCGATTAAAAGATTGGAAGAAATAGCAAATCTAGACTAAATTTAATATGAGACATTAGATAAGATATTGTAAATAGTGATAAAAGAACAATTTAAGCCGGTTAATACTTTTTAACCTAGCTTAAAAAACTGAATTGCTGATAATTTCATTTGGAGATTGAACTTGGATAAAAACATGAAAATCTTAGTTGTTGATGACTTTTCTACCATGCGTAGAATCATCAAAAATTTACTGAGAGACTTGGGCTTTACAAATACTCAGGAGGCTGATGATGGTAATACGGCATTACCAATGTTGCAATCTGGAAATTTTAATTTTTTAGTGACTGACTGGAATATGCCCGGCATGCAAGGGATTGATTTACTTAAGGCAGTTAGAGCTGACAGTAAATTAAAAACAATGCCAGTATTAATGGTGACCGCTGAATCTAAACGAGAACAGATTATTGAAGCGGCTCAAGCGGGCGTGAATGGTTATATTGTTAAACCATTTACAGCAGCAACCTTGGATGAAAAATTACAAAAAATATTCGAGCGAATTGACGGTTAGATCAAGCTCTACAAGGAAAAAACAATGTCACTATCGAACAAAGATCAGCTCACAAAAACGATTACGCAAACTCGCGATTTACTCTCGCATTTAGAAAAAAATGAAATTGAAGATGCTCAAGAATTAATTGACTCATTTGCTTCCGATGGTGATGACGATCTCTTTCTTGAAATAGGAAAACTGACACGTAACTTACATGAAGCGCTTACCAACTTTCAGATGGACTCAAGGATCACTGATATTGCCGCTTCTGAAATTCCTGACGCAAAAGAGCGTTTAAATTATGTGATAGAAAAAACAGAAGAAGCCGCCAACAAAACCATGGATAAAGTTGAAAGTTGTACAGAACGTTCTAATACCATGGCAAAAGATTCTGAAGAATTGCTGATTGAATGGAAAAAACTTTATAACAGAGAATTGGCTCCAGGTGATTTTAGGAAGCTTTGTAAAAAAATTGAAACACATTTAGTTAAAAACAAAGATGATGCTGATGCATTACATAGTGAATTAAACGATGTATTAATGGCTCAAGATTATCAAGATTTAACGGGTCAAGTAATTCGTCAAGTGATCACATTAGTTCATGATGTTGAAGAGAGTATGGTGCATATTATAAAAATGTTTGGCAGCATGGAGGGATACAATTTACAAAAGGATCAAAATGTTGTCAAAAAAGGGGTAGAAGGACCAGTGGTTAACGCTAACAAGCGTGACGATGTGGTTCAAGGTCAAGATGAAGTTGACGATCTGCTTTCTAGCTTGGGTTTTTAAGGAGCTTTAAATGTCATTTGAAGCAGATGAAGAAATACTGCAAGACTTCTTGATTGAAGCGGGCGAAATTCTTGAAGAAATGTCGGAGCAACTGGTTGCTTTAGAAAATGATCCTCAAGATATGGAACTGCTGAATGGAATATTCCGTGGCTTTCATACGGTAAAGGGTGGCGCAGGTTTTTTAAATTTAAAATCTTTAGTTGATATCTGCCATATCACAGAAAATATTTTCGATATTCTTCGTAACGGCGATAGAGTTGCGGATGCCGACTTAATGGATAGTATTCTTAAGTCGTTAGATTATGTTAATGAAATGTTCGACTCAGTAAGAGCCGGAGAAACACCTGAAGATGCGCCTGCCGAATTTTTAACACTATTAGGAACCTATGTTACGCCTAACGGTGGGCAAGAAGAGGTAGTTGCACAGCCTGAACAGGATGATGATGCAGGATCGAACCATCAAGAATCAGCAAACGCTTCCCAAGAAGAAATAACTGATGACGAGTTTGATGCACTGTTAGATGAACTTAATGGCGCGGCAGGAGCGGAACCCGCGACGGCAGCCCCCAATACAACAAGCACAACGCAAGCGGGTTCATCCAATGATGAAATAACCGATGATGAGTTTGAAGCGTTATTAGACGAACTGCATGGCGATGGCACATTTGCCGCAGATGAATCAAAAGCGGCGGCTAAAGAATCTTCAGCAACAACATCTCCTGCTCCAGCGTCTAATAACGATGAGATTACCGATGATGAATTTGAAGCGTTATTAGACGAGTTACATGGTCAAGAAAAAATGGATACAGCCACCGCAGGAAATACTTCTGCAGTCGCCTCAGCAAGTAAGCCTTCTGATGATGGAATGATTGATGACAGTGAGTTTGAAGCATTATTAGATGAGTTGCATGGTTCGGGTAAATCGCCAACAACAAAAAGTACAAATGTAAAACCAGCGGAAACCAAGCCGACTAAAAATTCGCCTCCCGCTAAAAAAGCTGTAGAGCCTAAAAAGACTAAAGTAGCGGCAAAACCAGTCGCTAAACCAGCAACAAAAACCGCTACGGCGCCAGTAAAAGAAAAATCGGCCGCTAAGGCACCTGCTAAAGCTAAAAAATCAGCAATCGTGACTGAAGCCACCGTAAGAGTTGATACTAAACGACTTGACGATATTATGAATATGGTTGGGGAGTTAGTTTTAGCAAGAAATCGATTAAAAACCGTTTCTAGTGAAATGAAAAATAGTGAAGATTTGACCAAAGCGGTTTCAAATCTTGATATTGTCACTGGTGATTTACAAGGTGCCGTGATGAAAACTCGGATGCAACCTATTAAGAAAGTGTTTGGGCGTTTTCCGCGTGTTGTACGAGATTTAGCCAGAAGTTTGAAAAAAGAAATTACTTTAGAAATGAAAGGTGAAGATACGGATCTCGATAAAAACTTAGTCGAAGCTCTGGCAGATCCATTAGTTCATTTGGTTAGAAACTCTGTTGATCATGGTATTGAAATGCCAGAAGATAGAGCCAATGCAGGAAAAAATCGTTCAGGTATCATTACGCTTTCTGCCGCCCAAGAAGGTGATCACATCATGCTGATCATTGAAGATGATGGTAAGGGAATGGATCCTAATCTATTAAGAAGTATTGCTGTAAAAAAAGGTTTGATGGATAAAGAACACGCAGATCGTTTAACTAATAATGAATGTTATAACTTAATTTTTCATGCCGGATTTTCCACCAAACAAGAAATTTCAGACATTTCAGGACGAGGTGTTGGAATGGATGTGGTTAAAACAAAGATCACCCAATTAAATGGTTCACTTGATATAGAGTCATCGCTTGGTAAAGGCACTAAAATATTAATTAAAGTACCCTTAACTTTGGCTATATTGCCAACATTAATGGTTAAAATTGGCGATAATTCTTTTGCCTTCCCATTAACGGCGGTTAATGAAATATTTCACTTAGATCTCACTAAAACAAATACCGTTGATGGTCAATTAATGATTGTGGTTCGAGAAAAAGCATTGCCGTTATTTTTCCTTAGTGAAATGCTTTCTACCGGACAACGGGATAATAACCGCGAGAGAAACGGTCATGTTGTTCTGGCTCAAATTGGAACTCAAACCGTTGGTTTTGTTGTTGATGGTTTGGTCGGTCAAGAAGAAGTGGTTATAAAACCCCTAGGGAAATCGCTTCATGGCACACCTGGAATGGCGGGCGCGACAATTACTAGTGATGGTAAAATAGCTCTTATTTTGGATATTCCTAGTTTATTAAAACATTACGTGAGTTGATCATCGTTAGTTATTGATCATAATTATAAAACCCCTTTTTAAGGTAGCCTTATGCCAATTACGGTACTTGTTGTTGATGATTCTCAATTTTTTTGCCGCAGAGTGTGTTCAATTCTGAGCAGTGCTGCAGGAATTAAAGTTGTAGGTGTTGCCAATAATGGTAAAGAAGCAATTGACAAAGCAAGGCAATTACAGCCAGATGTTGTCACCTTAGATGTCGAAATGCCAGTAATGGATGGCATTACAGCTCTTAAACAAATTGTAAAAGTCAGTCAAGCCAAAGTATTAATGTTATCGTCATTAACCTATGACAATGCAAAAATAACATTGGATGCTCTTGATGCTGGAGCAACCGATTTTCTATTAAAATCTTACGAATCTATTTCGAATGATGGTGATGGTTTAGCCAGCTTATTGCATTCTAAAATTAGAGAGTTAGGCGGTGTTACTTTAGCTCCAAAAGCTATTCGAGCATCAACAACTAAACCCAAACCTTTTCCTACTTATAAAGCTAAAAACATTCAAGCGAATAAAAAAATTGACCTATTGATGATTGGAGCATCAACAGGTGGTCCAGTAGCATTACAAAAAGTTTTAGTTCCATTGCCTGCAAACTTTCCGTGTCCTATTACTATTACGCAACATATGCCAGGCACATTTACAGGCGCATTTGCAGCAAGGTTAAACGGCTTATGTCAGTTAGAAGTTCATGAAGCTGAAGACGGTATGACGCTTCAAGCGGGTCATGTCTATATAGCACCTGGTGGAAAACAAATGATTTTTGAAGGTCGTCCGCCATCAGCTCGATTAAGGGTAAGAGATACCGATGCCAGAATACAATTTTCACCCAGTGTAAATATTTCTTTTGGTTCTGCATCTAAAATATTTAATGCTAATATTTTAGCCTTAGTGCTAACTGGCATGGGGGATGATGGGACAGAAGGTTGTAAATTAATTAAAGCAAAAGGTGGAAGAGTTTGGACACAAAATGAATCATCTTGTGTGGTTTATGGTATGCCAATGTCAGTTAGTAAAGCTGGTTTGTCAGACAAGGAATATTCCATTGATCAATTTGCAGGCGCTTTAATGAAGGAAGTGTAATGGATCGTTTAACCATTATCGGAATTCTACTTGCTCTTGGAGCCATTTTTGGAGGGCAAGTTTTGGAAGGCGGCAGTATTTCTGCCTTATTTAATCCTGCGGCATTGCTTATTGTGGTTGGTGGTTCGTTTGGGGCGGTAATGATCCAAACACATTTAAAAACATTTATTAAAGCATTAAAAATTTTTGTATGGACATTCAAACCACCCATTCAACCAATGAAAGAAGGTGTATTAAAAGTTACAGCATGGAGCCATCTTGCTCGACGTGAAGGGCTACTTGGACTAGAAAAAAGTATCGACCAATCTTTAGATCCCTATATTTTGAAAGGACTCAATATGTTAGTTGATGGCAATGATCCAGAAGCCATTCGAGGCGCGTTATACGTTGAGTTAGACGTTACTATTAAAGAATTATTAAGCGCTTCAAAAGTGTATGAATCACTTGGCGGTTATTCTCCAACAATTGGTATTGTGGGGGCGGTACTTGGTCTTATTCATGTTATGGGAAATTTATCTAACCCTGAATTATTAGGGGCTGGGATTGCAACGGCTTTTATAGCAACTATTTATGGCATCGGCTTTGCCAATCTTTTATTTTTGCCAATTTATCATAAGCTCAGAGCGATTGTTGCCCAAAAATCTCAATACATGGAAATGATCCTCGAAGGTATTGCCTGTATTGCTGAGGGTGAAAATCCTCGAGTGATTGAGACAAAATTAGAAGGTTATATTGGTCGGTAGGCTATTTTATAAATTTTACCTATTTTGTTTAACCAACAAAATAGATAATGATTAAAAGAAAAGGCAATCGTTTGGAAATGCAATGCGGCGAATTAGAAATAATATTAATGTTGATGATCAAGAGGTTGGCCGCTGGTTAATTTCTTACGCAGATTTTATCACCTTATTATTTGCATTTTTTGTAGTCATGTATTCAATTTCTCAAGTTAACGTGAGTAAATATAAAGTACTTTCTCAATCTCTTGAATCTGTATTTGATAGTAGACAAAAGAGTCTTACGCCTATTCAAATTGGCACTCCTTCACTTAGCTTACAAGCTGTTACGGGAGACAATACAGAACAACCCGAACTAAATTCTGACGATACTGAACAAGCAAAAATTGATTCGGAAAACTTTGCTTCAAGTGAGGCATTTAAAGAGCTTGAAAAAGGTTTAGAAGCGAGCCTAGGTGATTTGATAGATCAGGAGTTGGCTGAAATTAATTCGGATGCTAATTGGATTAATATTGTTTTAAAAAGTGCGCTTCTCTTTCCTTCAGGAAGTGATTTGTTAAATAAAGAAGCAGAACCGCTAATGGAAGAAGTTTCCAAGCACCTCAATGAAAACCTTCAATTAATTTTAGTTCATGGCCATACTGATAATATTCCAATTAACACGTTAAAATTCCCCTCTAATTGGGAGCTTTCGAGCGCAAGAGCTGTTGCCGTGGTACGCAAATTGCAAAAGCTCAATGTACAGGCTAATCGTTTAAGTGTTCAAGGTCATGGAGAGTATCAACCTATTGCTGATAACCAATTAATTGAAGGAAGGCAAAAAAATAGGCGCGTTGTTATATCGATATCTCGTAAGCAGCAAGTAGCTAAAGAAATTATCGACTCTAAAGAAGAAGTAAACACTAACAATGATGTAAAACCTGAGGCCGCTGCAAAGAATATTAACGATGACTCAAATGAAACGTTGGTTAAAAAAGAGCAAGAACCAAAATATCAAATCATTAAATTACCTGGTGGTGGCATTCTAATTCGCGGCAAAGATTCACCGCAAAAAGGCAAAAAAGATACTGATGAATAACATAATGAAAAATAGATTAAAATTGAAGAGAGAATTGTTGTGAAAGTTTGTACAATAGCAAACCAAAAAGGTGGCGTAGGAAAAACCACCTCAGTTGCTGCACTTGCAGGCATTTTATCGACGCGCGGTTATCGAGTATTAATGCTTGACTGTGATCCTCATGCCTCGTTAACTGCTTATTTTGGTTTTGACAGTGAACAGTTAAATTACAATTTGTTTGATTGGTTTGCTAACCCTCCTAGCACAAAAAAACAAGCATTGAACACACTGATTAAACTTGAAAAAGAAGATATCACTCTTATGCCTGCTTCGTTAAGTCTTGCAACATTAGATAAAAAATTTAGCACAAAAGAAGGTATGGGGTTAGTTCTTAATAAAGTACTAAATTTATTAGAAGATGATTTTGATTATGTATTAATTGATTGCCCTCCTATTTTAGGTATTTTAATGATAAACGCTTTAGCGGCTTGTCAACTTTTGTTAGTGCCAGTACAAACAGAATTTTTAGCGATTAAAGGTTTAGAGAGAATGATGGAAACGCTGAATATGGTGATTAAAGCGCAACATCATACGATTGATTATAAAATAGTACCAACCATGTTTGACCGTAGAACTAACGCTTCTATAAAAGCACTTAGAAACATGAGAGATGATTTTGGTGGACACTTATGGGAACGTGTCATTCCTGTTGATACAAAATTTAGAGATGCTTCTAGACTTCACTTTAGTCCGGGGCATTTGTATCCTGAAACTCATGGTGTTGTGGCTTATAAAAAATTAACAGATACTTTATTAGCAATGTCGTCTCAAAGTAAAGTAGCTTAATCATTTTGATGATTAATATTATATATTATGAAACTCAATAAACCACCTGTCACAGAATCTAAATCGGTACTTGAAGATTATGTATCTTATTTATTGATTGATTCATCAACTAGTCTCAAAGAAAAACCTCCTGAAAAACTTTCTACCATTGTTAATTTGCATGACAATTTAACTAAAGACAAAACAAATCAAACGACAAATATTGATAGAGCATTTAAATTAGCTAAAGAAAGAAATGATATTTTGAGTGGGATACTTGAGGATGTTGCTCCACCAAAAGATGATTTTTCTGGCTCTGAAAAAGTTAATATTTTAGACGGAAATAACGTTAAAGAAAATACATTGGAGAACACTACCGAAAAAAATGTGATTAAAGAAAAAAACTTTAATCAAGAGAGCAAAGCTTTAAAGGATGATAATCAAAACAAACAAAAATATAACAATAATACACAAATTGATGAATCTTCTCATACGACAAAAGTTAATCAAGAAATTGAAGAATACTCTCAAAGAAAGTTTAAAGACGAACCAGAGGTAGACTCTCGATTAGAAAGTGTTGAAAAATTATTAGCAAAAATAGCTTTAGCGAATATAATAACGCCAAAAGAACATTTGACGACTGAAAAACAAGACACAAGTGTTGATTCTAATACTGTCGACTCCTCTAAAGAAGCAACCGAAGCAAATATTGAATCTACGCAAGCTTCATTTTCTCATCGAGAAAAACAACCACTAAAAAATATATTAGGTAATGTTTTTCAAACTTTAGTTTTTGAAGTGAGTCAATTACCATTAGCTGTGCCATTGGTAAAACTTGGTGGAATTGTCAATATCAACCAAAAAGAAATCACTCCGTTAGTTGGAACACCAAAGTGGTTTATGGGATTAATTCCTCATGAAAAAGGCAACTTAATGGTTGTTGATACCCAAAAATTTCTAATGCCAGAACGTTCTAATATAGAAAAAAAACCGTATGATTTTTTAATTATCTTAGATGATTCCTTATGGGCTTTGGGCTGTCACTCCGTTGGTGAAGCTAAAAACTTATCACCAGAAGATGTACGATGGTCATCAGGAACATCAAAGCGACCATGGTTCGCAGGCATGGTTGTGGAATATATGAGTGCGTTAATTGAAGTTGATAATTTAATTAATATGCTGGCTGAGAATGTTGTTGATTGATGATCGTTTATTGTGAAGTATTGATTAACTTTAAAACCATTACGGAATATTTATTATAAATGTATAAATTAGTGGTTTTTGATATGGATGGAGTATTGCTTGATTCAGAAAGGCTTAAAGCTCTTTCTTATGCGCAAGCAATATCATATTTATCGTCTGATTTATACGATGAAGATGAAGTGAAAAATGAGTTTGTTAATGTGGTTGGGGCATCGCGAGAAACCGTTGTTGAGCATATGTTACAAAAATACCCCCTAGATGAAAAAGTGGTTTCTCAGATTTTATCGTCTTCAAATAAAGAATTAAATCTTGCTAAAACACTTTCTGAAGTACGAGTTAATATTTATAGACAAATGTTAAGTGACCCTCAAATTGTCAAAAATGCAGAGCACAAAGAGATAATTTATTTATTACATTGGTTGAAGGGAAATAATGTTACCGTTGGCATTGCAACTATGTCAGCGGAAAAAGAAGCTAAAGAAGTGCTCAGCTATTTAGGAGTCTTAGATAAAATCGATTTTGTTCTAACACGTAACTCAGTCAAAAATTCTAAACCTCATCCAGAAATATATTTAAAAGCTGCCGAAGGATTTAATAGAAATGAAGTGTTGGTTGTCGAAGATTCTCTAACTGGGATAAATGCTGCAATGGCTGCTCATTTAGATGTTGTTGTGCTATTAACTGAAATCACTAAACAAAGAGTTATTGCTAGTCGGCGGGTGGTAAAGGAGTATTTGTTTGATGAACAAGTTAAACTTTCAAATTATGTAAAAACAAAATTTCAAATAAATAGCATTTTGAATTCATCAATTTAACCGTTCTCAGGTTTTTTATTATGCCAATAGCGACATTTCTTATAACACACGGCGCTGGAGCTGGTTTAGACAGCGAGTTTATGGTGTCGGTAACAAAAGGATTAGAAGAAAAAAATATTGAGGTTATAGGCTTTGAATTTCCTTATATGAAAATAATCAAAAAAGAAGGCAAGCGTAGACCGCCAGACAGGATGCCAAAGTTATTAATAGCATTTGAAGAAGCAATCAATAATGTTAGCCATAAGAAAAACCTTTTCATCGGTGGCAAATCAATGGGAGGAAGAGTTGCTAGTTTATTAGCCGCAGAAGAAGATTTAAACGATGAAATTAAAGGAGTGATTTGTTTAGGCTTTCCCTTTCATCCACCTAAAAAGGAAGATAAATTTCGCGGTGAGCATTTAGCTTCAATATCAGTTCCAACACTCATTGTTCAAGGTGATAGAGATACTTTTGGAAACCAAAATGAAGTAGATACTTATCAATTTTCTAAAAAGGTTAATGTTAAATTTTTGACGGATGGTGACCATTCTTTTAAACCGCGGGTTAAATCGGCTGTGACACTCGAAGAGAACATGAAAAAGTCGGTTGAATTAATCGCTCAATTTATATCAGATATAATAAACTCTTCACTTAAAAATCAACAAGAAGATCGAGTTTTAGCTTAAATTTTTGATCGATAAAATGGAATCGTCGGGTTGGAGCTGTTTTTCAAGTAATATTTCTTCATTGTCAAATAATGGATCTTCCACCGTTGGCAATGTTCCATTAGTCGTTAATTGGTGAAAGGGAAATAACTGCGTATCCAGCAAGTGAGAAGGTGCAACATTAGACAATGCTCCAAAAATACTTTCTAACCGCCCTGGAAACTGTTGTTGCCATTTTTGTAGCATCAGCTTAATTTGCTTACGTTGTAAGTTTTCTTGTGAACCGCAAAGATTACACGGGATTATTGGAAATTTCAATAATTGGGAATATTGCGAAATAACAGATTCTTTTGCGTAAGCGAGTGGACGTATTACAATATTTTTTCCATCGTCGCTACAGAGCTTTGGCGGCATTGATTTTAATTTCCCACCAAAGAACATATTCAAGAATAAGGTTTCAATAATGTCGTCTCGGTGATGGCCTAACGCTATTTTAGTTATATTATTTTCTTTAGCCCAAGAATAAATGATCCCACGTCTTAACCTTGAACAGAGTGAGCAAGTTGTTTTTCCTTCAGGTATTTTGTCTTTTACTATGCTATAGGTATCTTCTTCAATAATGTGATATTCAACGCCAATTGATTGAAGATATTCTGGAAGAATATTTTCAGGGAAGCCTGGCTGCTTTTGGTCTAAATTGACGGCGACAATTTGAAAATTAATTGGAGCTCTTTTTTGTAAAATTTGAAGAATATGAAGCAAGGTATAACTATCTTTGCCTCCAGACAAACAAACCATCACCTTATCACCGTCTTCAATCATATTGAAATCGGCAATCGCTTTACCAACGTTTGAACGCAACGTTTTTTCTAATTGGTTAATTTTTAATTGTGTTTCTTTATTAATATCTTTAAATTGGTTCATTTTGCTATATTTTTTAGGTTTTTATGAAAGAAATATTTCAGAATAATGATTTTATTGAGTACTATAGCGATTATACCTGTTTAGAGACTTAGAAGTGAATAAGGTATAATTTTGTACGACTCAAACATTAATACTCTCAAACGACAACACAAGTAAAGGACAGACAAATGGAAATTTCCCCTGACGCAATTACAAATATTGTAGAAACCTATATATTACCTTATGGCATTAACTTTGTATTTGCCATTGCCATTTTTGTGGTAGGTAAGTGGATTGCAAATGTAATCACAAAGATTGTAGAAAAATTGATGCTCAAAAGCAAAGTTGATCAAGTTTTAACGGATTTTGTTTCTGGCATGGTCAAAAGTATTTTAGTTTTATTCATTATTATCGCTTCATTAGGTGAGTTAGGTGTTGATACCACATCATTGGTCGCTTTGATTGGTGCTGCAGGTTTAGCGATAGGTCTTTCTCTTCAAAGTTCTTTGCAGAACTTTGCTGCCGGCGTGATGTTAATTATGTTTCGACCTTTTACCTCCGGTGATTTTATTGAAGCAGCAGGGATCTCTGGCGTGGTTGAAAAGATCAGTATTTTCAATACCGTTATGCGTACTGGCGATAATAAAGAAATGATTGTGCCAAATGGCGCTATTTATGGCGGTGTAATTACTAATTTTTCAGCTCGATCGACTCGCCGGGTGGATATGGTTTTTGGTATTGGTTATGACGATGATATTAAACAAGCAAAAAACATTATGCTTGAGATCATGAAGAATGACGAAAGAGTATTAAGTGAGCCGGAACCTTTGGTCGCTGTTTCTGAACTGGCTGACTCGTCAGTGAACTTTGTGGTACGACCTTGGGTAAAAAGCGCCGATTATTGGGGCGTGTTATTTGACTTAAACGAAAAGATCAAACTCGCTTTTGACGAAGCATCTATTTCAATCCCTTACCCTCAAATGGATGTTCATTTAGATAAATAGTGATTAAAAGAGTAAATTGATATGCCAAAATTTGTCATGTGAGTGAGCACTTTCCGTTACAGACGAGAGTGTATAACTGACCACTTATTTTGGCTGTTTTTTTTAAGCAAAACCACTATAACAACTTTCTGTCAATATAAATCCACAGAAAATGTGAATTTATATTATTGCGCTCTGCACAACAAATGAACAGTAACGGTAACTTACTGATTTTAATAAAAATTAATATAAGCTGTTGTTTTTTAAAGCTTTATTTGCAGCTGTACAAAAAACACCCAATCCGGTCAAGAGGCTTTTATCTAGCGGCTTTAGCCTACTTTTAGTTATCTTTTCCCCAAAGTTATCCACAGTTTTTGTGAATGGTTTTTGTGATAAAAAAAGTAATATAAGTGTTTACTTTGTCGATTATATTTGAAATAGCATATTAACTTTCTTTGGTTGTTGATGAGATAGTATATGATTGTCCTTGCTTAACTTTTTTATAATTACCAAAGACCTCTTTAAAGGTTCTTTTGCAAAAATGCCTTAGCCCATTTACCGTTACAACGACAAATTTCCCCCCTGGTTTTAAATGATGAAATGCATCGTACAAAAACAGATAAAGCATTTCGTTACCGACTTTTGCCGGTATATTTGAAACGATAAGGTCAAATTTTTGCTCTTCTAAAGCTGAAAATCCATTACTTAGAACCGCTTTAGCATTGTTAAGTTGATTGATTTTGACATTTCTGTTGGCATATTCAATGGCAACAAAATCTTTATCTAACATGATGATTTGTCCATTAGTGGCATTTTTTGCCATCCATATTCCAACAGGACCGTACCCACAACCTAAATCAAGACAGTCAAAATCGGTTTCTACATCAAGATGAGCCAGTAAAAGTTTAGTACCTTGGTCAATCTCTTTAGGTGAAAAAATACCATAAGTGGTTTCAAACGAAAGGGCTTGGTTATGAAGTTCGCTATTAAACCTGAGAGGTTTGCGGATCTTAACCGCTTCTTTTATTGGCGATGGGCACATACAGTAAAATTCCTTAAGGTTTTAGCGCTTATTATCTTGAGTTCAGCTTTGTATTATATCTCTTTTGACGTTTAAGGAATGGTTATTTTAATTTCATTACTCCCGTTTTAAATGTAAAATTAGCGGATGCCTATAGATACTGATCAAACTCAAACGTTAAATATTAAAACCACCACTAATCCGCTAGGTCAAGAGGTTAGTTACCATGACCAATATCAACCGTCGCTGTTATTTCCTATTGCTCGAAAAATCAAACGTGATGAATTAGGCTTAAAAAGCTCACTTCCATTCCATGGTCAGGATATATGGAATGCCTATGAGCTAAGCTGGTTAAATAAATTGGGTTTGCCGCAAGTCGCCATTGCTGAATTTCGTTTTCCTGCTGACAGCCCTAACATTGTTGAATCTAAATCATTAAAGCTTTATTTAAACTCATTAAATCAAACCATTGTAGAAGACTGGCAAACATTACGAACACTGATTGAAAAGGACTTAAGCAAAGTCGCCGAAGCAAATGTTGAAGTGATATTAACCGAGCTGACTGAAAAAGATAAATACCAAATTGATTCCCTTAAAGCGGATTGTATTGATCAACAAACGATTAAAATTGAACACTATAACTATCAAGCAAACTTGTTAAATTTGGATTTGTCAGCACAATTGTCACAGCAAATCGTTTCCGAATCCCTTTGTTCTCATTTATTAAAAAGCAATTGTTTAATCACTAACCAACCTGATTGGGCTTCTATCTTTATTCAATACACTGGGGCTGCCGTTTGTCATGCTTCTTTGTTAAAATATTTAGTCTCATTTCGTTCACATAATGAATTTCATGAGCAATGTGTAGAAAGGATATTTATTGATTTTATGAATGTTTGTAAACCAAAAAAATTAACGGTTTACGCACGATATACTCGAAGAGGGGGCTTAGATATAAATCCGTGGCGTAGTAACTGCTTACAAAACATGGATAATATTCGTTTAGCCAGACAATAAGTCAGCTTGGGAGAGCTCGCTAAGTCTGAATGGCGAAAGGTTAACTCAGTTGCTCAATCGCTAACTTAACAAAATCATTTGAAGTGATAACGCCAACTAATTGATTGTTTTCTACAATTGAAACACAACCGCTTTTTTGTTTGATCAAATCTTTAGCCACGTCAATTAACTGATCATCAAGATTAAATATTGAGGGACTGGTATCCATAATGGTTGAAATCGCGATTGATTTTTCTTCATGCTCTAGCTTTTCTAAGCCTCGTTGATTAATGATTTTAATCGCGTTAGATAACAGCGCCTTTTGGCTTAATAAACCGATTAATTGGGAGCCTTCTAAGTTTTTTACGGGAATATGCCGAATAGATTTTTCAGCCATTAACATTCGTGCTTTATGAACATTGGTATGCTCGGTTAAACAAATGGGGTTTTTTGTCATTATATCTTTGATAGCACTCATTATTTTGACCTATTAAATTATTTGCTAGTAATAAGAATAGTTCAATTTTTTGGACTTTGCTGATGTGTCATTTATCTTTAATGCTAGATGCTTGTGAGTTCTGTATTTTAACCATTAAATCAGTATATAATTGTTGCCAATTTAAAAAGGTCAAACAAAAATAAAATCAGCCTTTACGGAGAGCTTCATGTCAAATTCTAGTGAATCCCCTACCTATGAAGGGTCACAGCAGCGTAATTTTTTAGGTCATCCTGTCGGTCTTTCTATCTGCTTTTTAACAGAAATGTGGGAGCGTTTTTCTTATTATGGAATGCGTACCATCTTAGTTCTCTATTTGGTCAAATATCACTTATACAGCACCGGTGAAGCAAGTTTAATCTATGCGGCTTATGCGGGATTGGTTTATATGATGCCGATTATAGGTGGTTATATGGCAGACCGTTATTTAGGCAGTCGAAAAGCGGTTACTTTTGGTGCGATTCTGTTAGTGATTGGTCATGGCTTAATGGGGTTTCATGGCCCAGCTTCTATTCTAGATGGAGAGCAAGTAATACGGGATGATTTTTACATTAGTTTATTTTTCCTTTCTTTAGCTCTTATTATTACTGGAGTCGGTTTTTTAAAAGCCAATATTTCAACCATTGTTGGTTCCTTGTATGGAAAAAACGATCCTCGACGTGATGGTGGTTTTTCAATATTTTATATGGGGATTAATTTAGGCTCACTTATTTCGACCGGCCTTGTTGGTTATGTCGGAGAAACCTATGGTTGGAATTATGGCTTTTCATTAGCTGGAATTGGTATGTTATTAGGGCTTTTTGTTTTTCTTTGGGGGCAAAAATTCTTAGGTGGACGAGCTGAGCCAGCTAATCCACAGCTACTAAAAGAAAAATCAGCTATCGGATTAAATAAAGAATATACCATTTATCTCTTTGGATTAGGCTTAGTATTAGCTTCCTGGCTTTTAGTTCAGTACCAACAACTGGTTGGACAATTATTAGGTTTTTCGGGTTTCATTATGATTGCCGTCATTATTCTTTACGCCTTTAAAAACTGCAGTAAAATTGAGCGAGAGAGAATTATGGTTGCGTGTTTTTTAATTGCGGTTCAATCTGTTTTTTGGGCATTGTTTGAGCAACAAGCCGCTAGTTTAACCTTGCTGGCTGATCAACAATTTAATTTGAATGTACTAGGTATTAATCTATTGGCATCTCAAGTTCAATTATTAAACCCACTAATAATTGTGATTTTTGCTCCTATAATGGGCTGGTTGTGGGTCGCATTATCTAATAAAAATATGGAGCCAACGACCCCAAGTAAGTTTGCTATTGCAATGTTGTTAATCGGTTTTGGTTATGTGTTTTTTGCCTGGGGTTTAACTCTTGATGATAGTGCATCAAAAAGCTTTTTATGGCTTGCGATTATTTATTTTTCTTTAACCATTGCCGAGTTATGTTTAAGCCCTGTTGGATTATCAATGGTAACAAAACTAAGTGTTTCTAAAATTGTTGGCATGATGATGGGAACATGGTTTTTGTTTTCAGCGTTAGGAAATTATGTTGCAGGTTGGATAAGCTCATTAACAGGAAGCAGCAAAACGGGGGCAGGATCTGGCATGCTTGATATCGTAGCAACTATTGATGTTTATACAACGATTGGTTATTCAAGCATAGGTGTTGGTCTATTTATTTTTGCATTAACACCATGGCTTAAAAAAGGAATGCATGGCGTACATTAAAATTCTGTTTGATGAAAAGGATACGATTTCGAAATGAAAAATCAACTTGCTAAAATTGTTGAAAAATTGAATAAAAAACCTCAATGGTTGCGTTATCGTTTATTGAGTTATGTGTTAGGTTCAACGGTAAAATTTGTTGGGACTGCGGGTATTAAGTGTTTGCGTTTATCTCACAAAAAAGCTGTATTTAAACTGGCAAATAAAAAGAAAGTTCGTAATCATGTTGGTGGTGTTCACGCTGCTGCAACCGCATTGCTTGCCGAAACCGCAACGGGTATGGCATTAGCAATGCACATTCCTGATAACAAATTACCTTTATTAAAAAGTATGCATTGTGATTACGTTAAACGTGCATCAGGAGATTTAATGGCTCAAGCCAGTTTGACTGAAGAGCAGATTGAGAAATTACATCTTGAAGATAAAGGATCTTTTATCATTACCTGCTGTGTGACAGATGAAAATAATGAAGAGCCTGTAATCAGTCAAATGCAATGGGCTTGGATAATAAAAGATTGATGTTGAGTTAAAGTTGATATGAAAGTTTTTTTAACCGCCTTAGGCTGTCGCTTAAATGAAGCTGAACTGCAAACTTGGGCAAATGAGTTTAATCAGTTTGGTTTTTCTATTACGTCAGAGCAATCGGAAGCGGCTTTAATAGTGATTAATACTTGTGCAGTAACTGGAGAGGCGGCAAGAAAATCACGCCAAACAATAAGACGATTTCATCGAAGAAACCCGACAGCTAAAATAATTGTGACGGGTTGTTATGCCTCGCTAGAAAAAAATGAAGCAGAATCTTTATTAGGCGTTGACCTGATTGTTAACAACAAAGATAAGAATTTATTACCTCAAAAAGCGAAAGAGTTATTAGAATGGAATACCATGCCATTTGCCGCATCTGAATCAGATAGTTCAGCTCTTTTTGTTAGAAACCGTGAAAGAGCTTTTATTAAAATTCAAGATGGATGCCGTTATCGTTGTACTTATTGCATTGTTACTATAGCAAGGGGCGATGAAGTCTCTCGTCAAGTTGAAGAAATTTTAACTGAAATCAATCAGTTACATCAACAAGGTATTAAAGAAATTGTTTTAACGGGCGTGCACGTGGGTGGTTACGGATCAGATTTAGGTGTGAATTTACATCATTTAGTTGTCGCGATCATTGAAAAAACAACGATAGAACGAATTCGTTTTGCTTCTGTTGAGCCTTGGGATCTCCCGGATGATTTTTTTGACTTATTTAAAAATCCACGTTTAATGCCTCATATGCACTTACCCATACAAAGTGGTAGTGATCGAATATTAAAAAAAATGTCGCGACGTTGTCAATATGACAATTTTTTAAGACTCGTTAATAAAGCAAGAGAAATTGTTCCCGAATTTAATATAACCTCCGATATTATTGTTGGATTCCCAAGCGAAACAGAAGAAGACTTTGAGCAATCATTAAATATAGTCAACGAGGCAAGATTTGGTCACGTTCATACCTTTTCTTATTCAAAAAGAGAAGGCACTAAAGCCGCTACCCTAAATGAACAAATAGAAGAAAGCGTCAAGAAAAAACGCAGCCAGCTAATGCACCAGCACTCAGCAAAGATAAAGCGTTTAGAACTAGAAAAAATGATTGGTTCTATTGTCAATATTTTGTGGGAAGGTGACGGTCAGAGAACCGGTAAGGGGCATTATAAATATTATGGCTACACTCCAAATTATCATAAAGCATATATTGACTTGGAGAGCGAGGTTTTGCTTTCTAATCAATTAATAAAAAGTAAAATAATCGCCGTTGATGATAAAGGATTACTTAAAGCGCAAATGGTTGACTCATTTAACTCATCACTTAAACGGCTAAATTTAAAGCAATTATAAAATTGTGAAAAGCATGATGATTAACTAAAAAGCTTTTAACTTAATTGTTTTTTTATTTAAACCTAACTTAACCTAAAAATAATTTAGAATCGGTTTTAACCCGTAAAATCTCATCCATAAAAAGGATATGAATGGTTCTAATTGATTTATTGATCCCCGTTGTTTTTAATTGGCTTTCATATTGATGAGCTAAAGATTTTAATTTTGGTACGCCACAGTAGGCGGTTGCTCCATGCAGTTTGTGGATCTGAGAAATTAATTCTTTAACATTGTTATTATCCAAACTTTTTTGAATTTGAATGCGAGCATCTGAGAAACTGGCGACTAACATTTTTAGTAAATCTTTGGCTAAATCTTCTTTATCCGCGGCATTCGATAAGCTTAATTGCCAATCAATCGAAATGCTCGATATTTTTACATTTTCTTTATCATCAACTAAATCAATTTCAATAAGATTGTGCTCAGTGGTTTTTAATGTGCTTTTATTTGTCCATTTTGTTATCGAACCGTCTAATTGTTCTTGGCTTATTGGTTTTGTTAAATAGTCATCCATGCCTTCGTTTAATAATCTATCTTTTTCGCCTTTCATTGCGTGAGCGGTTAAAGCAATAATTGATGATGATTGATAGTGTTGATTGATTTTACGGATCATTTTGGTGGCCTGCAAACCATCCATTGTTGGCATTTGAATATCCATAAAGATGATATTGAAATCTGTTTTTTTACATAATTCGATTGCTTCTTGTCCACTCGATGCAATTTGAGTATTAACAGAAAAATCGAGCAAGAAAGCTTCTATTAATTTTAAGTTAGCCTCATTGTCATCAACACATAAAATATTAATCGAAATTGAATTGGGCAGTAGCGGTTTTTTTATTTTTTTACTGTCTATCAGTTGATAGGGTAGTTCGTTGATATTAAACCAATTATAGAGAGCATCGTGAAGTTTGCTTTTTGTTAACGGTTTTGAAAGATAATTATTTAAGCCGATGTTAATGAATTGCTGTAAGTGTTCTTCTTCTTTGGAGTTAATTAATAAAGCTAAAGGGCAATTAAGTTGTTTTGCTAAAGATTTTAATTTTAGTAATTCTTCATTATGTTTATCCGCCTGATAACCTCCAACTAATATAAGATTAACATCTTTTTTCTGCTGATAATAAATGCTACCTTGTTCTATAAGTTGAGCTAAGCTATCAGTTGTTTCTACAATAGTTTCCCAGCGGGTTAGCAAATACCGAGTCGCTAATTGTGAGGTATTATTGGCATCATGAAATAATATTTTTCTTCCTGGAAAGCCTAATTCTGGTTGTTCTATTCTTTCTAAATCTTTATCTAATTCAAGCGTAAACCAAAATGTTGAACCCGAATTTTCCTTGCTTTCAAGACCTATTTTTCCTTTCATTGATTCAGTTAATTTTTTTGAAATAACCAAACCAAGACCTGTGCCGCCAAACTGACGTGTTGTTGTTGTATCTGCTTGAATGAATGCTTGGAATAATACTTTTTGTTGTTGTTCAGTTAAGCCAACACCGGTATCCGTAACATTGATTTTAAGTTGGACAGCTGTATTTGTTTCTTCTTCTAATATGACACGGATCTGTATTGTTCCTTCATGAGTGAATTTAATCGCATTATTACATAAGTTGGTTAAAATTTGACTGATACGCCCCGAGTCACCTAACAAAAATTGAGGAACATCTTGATAGACAACACCTAAAATTTCAATGTTTTTTGCTTGGGCCGCTGGCGCTAATAAATTGAGTGTTTCATCAACACAATCACTAATACAAAATGAACGTTTTTCAAACTGCATTTTACCGGCTTCAATTTTTGAAAAATCTAAAATATTATCAATAATTGAAAGTAAACTGTTAGCCGATTTTTTAATGGTGTTTAAATAGTCACTTTGTTTATCCGTTATTTTCGATCTCAATAACAAGTTGGTGAAACCAATAACGCCATTCATAGGTGTTCGTATTTCATGACTCATATTGGCTAAAAATTCAGACTTAACTCGACTGCCCTCAATGGCTTCTTTTCTGGCAATGTTAAGTTCAACATTTTGTTCTTCTAACACCATATTGGTTGTATTAATATCAGCAGTAGCTTGCTCAATAGCAAGTTGCATTTCCTCTCTGGCATCATAAAGCGACTCGCTCATATCATTAAAACCATTGATTAATGTTTTTAGTTCACCCGATGTTTTTGTTTTTATATTAACCTTTAACTGACCATCTTTGATTCGTTTTACAGCGTTAGCTAGCTGAATGATTGGTACGGTAATGTTTCGAGCCATATTTTGAGCTAAAACTCCACCAAGTATTACCGCTATAAGCAAAATGACAATAGCTATTGCGATAGTTTGATACTGACGAATCTGAATGTTTTGATTTGTAATTAATATTGCAACATATCCAATAATTGGAATGTCTGATTTAGACTGTTGACTGTCATGTTCCGACAGCGTGGGTTGGCTGACAATTGGAGCCCTAACAACATATCCATTTTCGAGTTTATCGATTTTAGTTTGTTTTAAAAAAAGATTAGAACCCATTGGCAATGAAGAGATTAATTTTTTATTACCAGAGCTGGATAACAGTAAATGATTTTTTGAGTAAATAGCTACCGCCAAAATATCATTGTCACCATCACGGGCAGATAAAACTAATCTTGATAACGATTCAGAATTTCTTGAAAGCAGGCTATATTCAGCTGCTTGAGCTAAAAAGTTAGCAATTGTCATACCCCGTTCTTGAACATTCATATTAAGATCTTGAACTCGGGCGGATAAAAAATAGGTTCCCATAACTAATGCAACAACACCCGTTGGAATTAATGCTAAAAGAATAACTCTTGTTCTTATTCCCCACTCATTTTTCATTTGCTTTTTCCATTTGTAAGCGTTTTATTGATTGGCCTTCTAAGCGGGCAATTTCTAGTTGTAATTTTTTCTCGTCTAAATGAGAATAATTTAAATGTTTAGCTATTTCTTTATTAATATTTACTTTGTAATGTTGGCTATATTTTAAAGGCATTGCTTTATTCTTTTGGCATAAATCTAAAACACCTTCAGCGGCTTCTTTTGCTAATAAATTAAGCGGTGTATAGACGCTAGCAAGTGCGGCGATTTTAGTATCTGATTTTTTTGAACCAATCATCGGGATTTGTTTTTTGTAACTTGATATTAAAAGCGATTGAAGGTTTTGAATTGAATAAATATGAGCTTCATTAAGAATCATCAAAAAACCACCTGTTGGATTTATACGATAAAATGATTGTAAAACAGGCTCTTGCTGGCGAAGTATTTCAAATGATAAATTGAATAATAACTGCTCACTTGTTTTTTTGTACTCAGAGAGATAATAACGAGACTGTCGCCCAAAAATAACGGTAACATTTTTACTTTCATGATTAATTACTTTGGCTAAAAATAATTGTCGTTTAAACGATTGTCCTGAGTATATTCCGCTGAATCGAGTCGAGAATTGTTGATACTGATAAAATAAATTATCAAGTTCTATTTGTGATACACCGGTTGAAAAAATAGCTTGTTGACTTCTAACGGCTAAAACAGCTTCTAAAGAGTCTTGGTCAATACTGATAACACAACTATCAATAGCATTTATTTTTTTGTTAAGGCCTTCTGATGTTAGTTTGTTAATATTAACCGCGCTAAAATTGTATTGCTCTGTGTTTGTTTTCAGAAGGGTTGATAAATCAAGAAAATATTCCTGATTCATTTGTGCAGGCTTAGAGAACAATAAAAAAATATTTTTTTGTTGTCTCGAATTTGCAGGCAGAATAAATAAACTCGTGATAATTACCGTAATGAGTATGATTAATTTTAAACGGTTGTCTATGAGCATTATGTTTTATTACTTATGAGTACAGGAGTAACAGGCTTGAGTATATCTTATAATTGAACAGTTGAAAATAATAGCCTTTCGTCAGGCTTTTCCTTTGTTGATGTCAGTGTTTTGTCTATTTAATTAGCAAAGATCAGTGTAAAATCGCCATCTTTCAACGCTCCTAGTGAGTGAATCTCTTTAAACTCGCATTATAGCGATTAACCAAGAAGTTTTATCATGGCTAAAAGAAGAAACCGACGCGGCAAGCCTTTACCAACTGAAGCTGTTGAAATAACAATAGATTCGTTATCTCATGAGGGGCGAGGAGTTGGCCGCTTAGAGGGTAAAACTGTTTTTGTGGATAGAGCATTGCCCGGTGAAACAGTGCAAATGAAATACACTTTTCAGCGAGGAAAATTTGATGAAGGTCGGGCTATTAGCATTGAAAACCCTCATCCAGATCGTGTCGAACCCCCTTGTGAACACTTTTCGGTTTGCGGTGGTTGCAGTATGCAGCATCTGTCAACCGACGCTCAAATCGCCCATAAACAGATTATTTTAGAAGAACAATTAAAGCATTTTGCTAATACCAAGCCTCAACAATGGTTGCCACCGTTACAGGCTGACTTACTTGGATATAGAAGTAAAGCGCGATTAGGCGTTAGATATGTGATTAAAAAAGAACGCACACTAATTGGTTTTAGAGAAAAATATTCTAATTATTTGGCAGATATTGAACATTGTCCTGTATTACGTCAGCAGGTAGACGATTTATTACAGCCGATGAGTCGGTTGATAGACCAAATGGATTCACGGTTGTTTATTCCTCAAATCGAAGTCGCATGTGGCGACCATCAAATAGCGTTAATTATTCGGCATTTACAACCTATGACTGAAAAAGATCATGGCTTATGGGTCACTTTTGCTAAAGAACATCAGTTATTAGTCTTTTTGCAACCGAAAGGACCTAAAACCGTACATAGAATTTGGCCTCTTGAAGATGAAGAAGCTCAATTAAGCTATTCTTTAAAAGAATTTGGTCTAGAAATGTTAATGGAACCTTTAGACTTTGCACAAGTCAATGCCAGTATTAACCAGCAAATGATCCCTTTAGCATTAGACTTATTAGATTTACAAGAAGATGATCAAGTTCTTGATCTGTTCTGCGGCTTAGGGAATTTTACTTTACCATTAGCAACAAAAGTAAAACATGTTGTTGGTGTAGAAGGTGTTGAAGATATGGTTGATAGAGCAACTAAAAATGCAGCTCATAACAAGCTGAGCAACGTTGAATTTTATCAAGCGGATTTAACTGCTGATTTGACCGATAAACCTTGGGTTAATCGCCAATATACGAAGATCCTCATTGATCCCGCAAGGAGTGGTGCTTTAGAGGTTATTGCTAACATTGTTAAATTTAACCCTCAAAAAATTGTCTATGTTTCTTGTAATCCTGCGACTTTAGCAAGAGATACTGGTGAATTAGTTAAAGCGGGTTATAAATTAATTAAAGCGGGTGTGATGGATATGTTTCCTCATACTACCCATGTTGAATCCATTGCCCTGTTTGAAAAATAAGGCAAAAAAAATAGAGCTTGAAAAAAGACTTTAAAAAGTCGGACTTAAAAACGACGATGAGAACTAATTGTAATTAATGGGATTGATAGTTTAACACCATGGTACAAATAACAACCATAGCGCCACCGATTGATATGCTTGATGACTCCTTCATCGATTGGTGTGAACAATTAATTTTTGACAGTAAACAATTTGATCGCGAATTGTTTATTAAAGCGCGTCAACTTGTTCTACAGCAAGTGACGGTTAATGGTGCTCCTCTCACTGAGCTTTATAATCAGTCCATTGAAATGGCGATTATTTTGAGTGAATTACGAGTTGATAGTATTACTTTAGCTTCTGCAATGCTTTATCCTTTTATTGATTCTGTTGAATTATCTTTACAAGAATTAGCTGATTTTTGCTCAGAAGAGGTTCGACAAAAAGTTAAAGGTGTTTTGGCTATGGACGGCGTTCGAGGACTTCAAGCCAATCAATCCGTCGGTAACGACGAGTCTCAAATAGAAAACTTAAGGAAAATGTTATTAGTGATGGTTGATGATGTCACTGTGGTACTCATCAAACTGGCGGAACGTTTATTTGTTTTACGTCATGCAAAAAATAAAAAACCTCAAGAACGTTTAACGATTGCACAAGAAGTCAAAGATGTTTATGCGCCATTGGCTAATCGATTAGGTGTTGGGCATATCAAGTGGGAAATGGAAGATCTTTCCTTTCGATATTTAAATCGTGAAGCCTACACTCAAATCGCTAAGCATTTAGCTGAAAAAAGGATCGCAAGAGAAACCTATGTTGATGGTATTTTAACAATCATTAACCGTGCATTAATCGATCTTAATATTCATGCCGAATTGATGGGGCGAGCAAAACATATTTATAGCATTTGGAAAAAAATGCAACGCAAACAAGTTGGTTTTGAAGATATTTATGACGTAAGAGCCGTTAGAGTGTTAGTGCCTAAAATACAAGACTGTTATTCCGTATTGGGCGTTGTGCATGGGCAATGGAAACATATTCCCAAAGAGTTTGATGATTATATTGCCACCCCAAAAGAAAATGGCTATCGCTCACTACACACCGCAGTAATAGGCCCAGAAGGAAAAACCCTAGAAATTCAAATTCGTACTCACCGAATGCATCAAGAATCTGAACTTGGCGGTGCCGCACATTGGAAATATAAAGAAGGCGCTGGTTCTGTTGGCAGCGGCTACGATGCAAAAATTGCTTGGTTACGGCAGTTATTAGAGTGGCAAGATGAAGTGGCCGATAGCAATAAACTTGCAGAAGAATTTAAAAGCCAAGTATTTGATGAGCGAATTTACGTGTTTACCCCTCAAGGTAAATTAATTGATTTACCAATTGGCTCAACCGCACTTGATTTTGCTTATCGAGTTCATACCGATATAGGTCATCGCTGTCGAGGTGCAAAATCTAACGGCAGAATCATTTCTTTAACTCAAGCTTTGGAAACAGGTCAAAGGATCGAAATTTTAACCACTAAAAATGGTGGTCCAAGTCGTGATTGGTTAAGCGAGCAGCGCGGTTACTTAATTTCTACTCGCGCTCGCCACAAAGTTCAGCAATGGTTTAAGCTTCAAGACAAAGGTAAGAATGCTCAGGCGGGAAAATCTATTTTTGAAAAAGAATTAAAGAAAAATGCGGTAGAGTTTTCTAATATTGCTGAGCTGGCCAAACACTTTAATTACAATAACAGTGACGAATTATTTGCCGGTATTGGTGCCGGAGATAAAGGTATTCACCAAGTTATGAATGCGGTGAACACGTTACAAAAAAGTGATCCGTCATTTACCAAAGATACGGAATTTAATAAAAAGTCTGAGGTAAAAAAACGCAGTGCTTCCAGTGATATTTTAGTAGAAGGGGTTGGTAACTTACTGACTCGCATGGCGCTCTGTTGCAAACCTATACCCGGAGATGAAATTTCAGGTTATGTCACACAAAATAGAGGCATTATGATCCATCGTGGAGACTGTCGGTATTTATTGGGATCACAAGAGAAATATCCAGAAAAAATATTACAAGTGAGTTGGACGCGACACGTTAATAAATATTATTTAATTGATTTAGTGATAAAAGCCTACGACCGAAAAAGGTTACTGAGTGATATTACTTTATTGATGGCCAATGAAAAGGTCAGTGTGACTTCTTTAAATACCAATACTGATGATAAACTTTTACAAGTTCAAATCAATGTTCAAATTGAAATGGCTAATTTATCCAACGTATCAAAATTAATTACCTTAATAGAACAATTACCCAATATTATTAGCGTGCATCGCACAACTGGTTAAAAGAGAATTTGTGGAAAATATAAATCAACTTTTAGAAATAATGCAACAACTTCGAGATCCAGAAAGTGGTTGCCCTTGGGATAAAAAACAAAACTACCAAAGCTTATTGCCTTACACTATTGAGGAGGTTTATGAAGTTGTTGATGCCATTGAGCGAAATGATTTTGAAGATTTAAAAGATGAGTTAGGAGACTTACTATTTCAAATTGTTTTTTATACTCAACTAGCAAAGGAAGATAAGCGTTTTAATTTTGATGATGTAGTGCAGAACGTTTGCGATAAAATGTTAAGACGTCATCCACATGTTTTTGATAATAAAAAATATGAAAATGAAGAGTCATTGCATTTAGCATGGGAGCAACAAAAACATCAAGAAAGACAGACTAAATTAGAACAAGCGAAATTAAAGCAAAGCAAATCAAAACAGGGCGAAGCGAGTTTATTAGATAATATACCTAAAGTGCTTCCTGAATTAAAACGCTCTCAAAAAATGCAGAAACGAGCGGCTAAACAGGGGTTTGATTGGCCTGATGTTGAGCAAGTTTGGGACAAACTTAAAGAGGAATCTCTTGAAGTTCAGGAGGCCGTCGAGTCTGGCGATACTCAGCATATTGAGGAAGAAATTGGGGATTTGTTGTTTGTTTGTGTTAACTTGGCTAGGCATTATAAGGTTGATGCAGATAATGCATTAAGGACGGCGAATAATAAGTTTGATAAGCGCTTTAGGGATGTTGAGGCGATGGCTTCGCATCGGATTGCTGATTTCTCTTTGGAAGAGTTAGAGGTTTTTTGGCAGAAGGCTAAGTTGAGTTAACCAAATGTTTTTGACTTTAATCGTTAGCAAACTTCAGTCATTAGAGAGAGTGTTGATTTTTTGTAACAATGGATGTATTATCTCAGCTTGTAATATCAAGCCGATACACATATCGGTTGTTCACCAAATAATAATATGAATCTAACAAGGAAAGTTTAGATCAAAGAACATTAAATTCTTCTCAATCTTACCTTACTAGTATCTTCTTTATTCTTAAAATTTTTGCTTTTGCGAGGATTAGCTATTCCGTAGTCATACGGCTAACACCTTATGAAAATTTAGTATTACACTTTTTTGACGATAAAAATAGATATACTAGATAATAAACATTACATGGATTTTGATAAATATGATTCAATTACAAAGTAAGTACTACGCTTTATTTTTAATTTGTCTTTTGGTTGCTTTTGATGGGACTAAGGATGTCGGAGCAACGGTTCCACCAGAAATCTCTTATGTATCTGGACGAGGCCCCTATCAGGATAATATGAAAGATATCCCGGTGGTTATTAGCACCAATGTCCCAGCAGTGTGCCGATATTCACGTTATGATTCGGGTGAGTTTCGTTATTGGTCAAGTCGAGAATTTGTCAGCACAGATCATTTATCACATTCAACCACTGTCACGCTTGAAATGGCTAAAGACAGTCATATTTACATTCGCTGTCAATCTAATGAAACGGGTGATTTTCACGAGAACAGCTTTGTTTTCCCCGTTTATTACGGAAAGTTGGGTGTCTTATCACAACCAAAAAATCTCGCTATCGATCATCCGATGAACATTGATGGTCACTTCACTTTATCTTGGGATGCTGTTGAAGGTGCGAGTTATTATTCTTTATTAGAGCAATTTAATGATGGTGATTGGCTACCCGTTGAACTGAGCGATGAGTTAACAAATCAAAGTTTAGAACGTCCAATTAATGGACGATACGTCTACAAAATTAGTGCTTGTACCGATTTGGATCGTCTTAATTGTAGCCAATTTAGTACACAAACTATTGTTTCAGTTGGGGCTAGTCAAGCACACTTTCCGCCAATAATCACTTACGTTTCAGGCAATGGTCTTTATCAGGATGATACTAAAGATATCCAAGTGGCTATCAGTACTAATGAACCCGCAGTTTGCCGATATTCACGTTATGACTCGGGAGAATTTCGTTATTGGTCAAGCAGAGAATTTACGACCTCTGATGATTTATCTCATGCTGGTACTGTTACCATTGAAATGGCTAAAGACAGTAATATTTATATTCGTTGTCAGTCCAATGATACTGGTTATTTTCATGAAAACAGCTTTGTTTTTCCGGTTTATTACGACAAGTTTAATGCCAAGTCTAAACCCAAAAATTTTGTTTCTGATAACCCAACACCTACTGACGGTCACTTCAATTTATCATGGGATGTTTTTGAAGGAACAACTTATTATCATTTGTTAGAGCAAATCAATGAAGGTGATTGGTTGGAGCTCGAATGGAATGAAGTAGCGACTAATAGAGCCATGGTGCGCCCAAGTGGGCGATATGAATATAAAGTCAGAGCTTGTAAAGACATAGAACGCCTTGATTGCAGTCACTACAGCAACTCAACAATAGTTTTAGTCGGAGGATACCAAGCTCCCGTTGCTCAAAACTCCGATGTTCAAACACCTCAAAATACTCCCTTAGCGCTAGATCTTTCTGTTTCAAATAACCATGCCGATAATTTAACCTATCAAATTGTCACAGAGCTTCAATCGGGCTCATTAAGTGGAGGCTATCCTAACGTGGTTTATACCCCCAATAACAATTTTGTTGGAAATGATAGTTTCAGTTTTAAAGTCAATGACGGGCAACAAGACTCTAATATTGCCACCGTTACTATTACCGTTACAGAGATTAATCAAGCCCCAATTGCGCTCAATCAAATGGTTAATTCAGCAGAAGATATTGGTGTGCCAATTTTGATATCAGCCACCGACAGTGATAATGATAATCTCACTTATACCCTTATCACGCAAACAACCTCTGGAATACTCAGCGGCACGGCTCCCAATCTTAACTACACCCCCAACGAAAACTTCTATGGAGCAGATAGTTTCACTTTTAGCGTCAATGACGGACTCATTGATTCAAATGTTGCCACTGTCGATATAACGATTAATGCCATTAATGATGCACCTTTAGCGAGTAACCAATCGTTAGCAATCAACGAAGATTCTACTCTAGCGGTTACATTAACCGCTACCGATATTGATAATGATGCATTAACTTTTAGGCTAATAACCCAACCAAGTTCGGGGAGTTTAACTGGAACGGCGCCTAATTTAATTTATACGCCTAATGAAAATTTTAATGGTAGCGACAGTTTTACCTTTGTGAGTAATGACGGAATTTTGGACTCAAATATTGCAAGCATTAATATTGGTATTAATAGCGATAATGATGCGCCCGTTGCGGAAAATCAAAGTCTAAACTTTAACGAAGATACGGCCATTAATATATTATTAAAGGGTTCAGATATCGATGGCGACAATTTAACCTTTGCTATTATTAGTCAACCGACTTCAGGCTCTTTAACAGGCACATCACCGAATTTAATTTATACGCCAAATGCTAACTTTAATGGCACAGATAATTTTACCTTTAGAGTGAATGATGGAAGTTTAAACTCTAATATTGCGAATATTGTTTTGTCAGTCACATCAATGAATGATTCACCTTTATCTTTAAATCAAAACCTGACTACAGATGAAGATATTGCTTTAACGATTGAGTTAACCAGTATTGATGGTGATGGCGATAATTTAACTTACAATTTAATTACGCAACCAGTTTCAGGCGTATTATCTGGCGCTGCCCCCAGTTTAGTTTATACACCTAACGAAAATTTTAATGGCGCAGATAGTTTTACGTTTATAAGCAATGATGGGGCAACCGACTCTAATGTAGCCACCATTAATATTACAATCACTCCCATTAACGATACACCAATAGCATTAACACAATATTTAACCGTTAATGAAGATGAGGCATTAGATATTGTATTTGCCATTACGCTCGTAGCAACGGATGTTGATAATGATCCTTTGACTTATGAGGTGGTTAGTCAGCCTGTCAATGGAACATTGAGTGGTATTGCGCCGAATTTAGTTTATACGCCGAATGCAAATTTTTTTGGTAATGATAGTTTTACTTTTAGAGCGAATGATGGGCTAGAAGATTCAAATATTGCCACGGCTAGTATTTCAATTACTTCTGTTGATGATGGTCCAGTGATCAGCAGTAACGCAATCACGTCCGTGAATGAAAACGCTGAGTATTTTTATAATGTTGAAGCGACGGATATTGATGTGGGAGATGTTTTATCTTATGAGCTGATGGTAGCACCAGCA
>Ga0256845_1000034_pt1 | contig 108243 bp, 92 predicted proteins | sample RiftiametaG_FD_189101 | JGI IMG/M metagenome (GOLD analysis project Ga0256845, IMG submission 189101) | Tube worm associated microbial communities from hydrothermal vent at the East Pacific Rise, Pacific Ocean - Riftia | ecosystem: Host-associated > Annelida > Integument > Unclassified ...
ACCAAGCTCTTTACCAACGCTTTCGGCGGAACCAAGACCTGTGGAAACCATCGCACCTATAGCATCAACATCTGCTCCGGCGCCAGCAACTGCGTCGATAACAAAACCATCACGGCCAACGCAGACAGCAGCATCTATTCCTGCCACATCCACCAGTGCAGTAAGAATTTCGTTGCTATTCATAAAAAGTCCTTCCTGTTTGAGAAACTACTAATTCTTTCTACCATAACCCACAGGGAGAGAAAAAAAAAGGCTGCCGCTCCCTGTGTGCGGTTGCCCGGTAAGCCGTTATTTAAGGGCCAGCATGGCAGATTCAATTTTTCCCTGGTCTAGAAAAACTATTGCAAACCTGAGTTTGGCAATCTCAGGGCTGTTGGGATTTTTCTTTTCCAGCTGAGCAATTCTTCTTTCGGCTGCCAGTTTAAGAGCTTCTATCTGGCTGGTAACTGTTGTTGCACTCTCAATTATGTTGATTGTGTGTTCTCGTGTAGGTGATGCAGTTTCCACTGCAGGTTTTTCGGGAACAGTTTTCTGCGAAGTGTTTAATTCACTGGTGTCATCCTTTGCTTCCGCAGAAGCTGTGCTGCCAGCCAGCTGTTTCTTCGCTGCTGTTCCTGATCTTTTCTCTTCGAGAGCCTTTTTGAATTTTTGTTCGTCTGAGTCTGCTGCGTTTTCTTCGTCTTCGATGTCAACAACAATGTAGGGAGAGGGGGATTTTTCTTCCTGATTCCTGGTGTCTTTGGAAGCTGCTGCCCCCGGTTTACTTTTCACAGGATCCATGAGATTCATGGAATTAAGCAGGCTTGTTACAGTATCCATAGATATGCCAGTTCTGGAAGGCGAGGCAAGAAGATTTGCAAGAACAGCTCTTCCTGCGGCTTTCAAAGTTCTGATGTTCTGTGTTATTCTTGTGGCTATGTAGTTGATTATATCAGGACCAGGGCCAAACCCGGTGTTCTTGAACATCCTTTCGAGAACAGACATGCGTCCGGCAATGTCCATGGGTTTGAGCTCAACCGAAATACCGGAGGAGATTCTGGAAAAGAAAGTAGCATCGAAATCCTGCATGTTTTCCACTTCAGAGTTGGAACACAGAACAATTGCACTCTTACCGTGAGGCATTCTGTTGAAGACAGAGCAGAGGAAATGCTGAAATTCAATATCTCCGTGCACAAATTGAAGATCATCGAGCAGAAGAAAATTGTGGCTGGTTATCCATGACAGAAGCGGACTTTCTTTGTTGGTTCTCACGCAGTATTTGTACCCCATCTTAAGATCGTTGAGGTTCAGAAAAAGTGTTTTTTGTCTGGAAGCCGATGCAATGGCAGAGAGCAGGTGAGTTTTGCCCTGCCCGGTTCCCGCGTGGAACAGAATAGGAGATATACTTTTCCATATTCTGGGAATAAGGGCAACTGTGCGGGCGAGTTCCACTGCATAGGAGTTCTCATCGGTTACCACGTAGTTCTCGAATGTTCTGCCGTCCCGGGGGACGAAAGCAAGAAGATCTGTGAAGCGATCGCTGTTGTCAGGGTGATCACCAGGGAACGCTGGAATTGCCTCTACGCCTCCCTGATACTTCGCAAACAGGCAAATTTCCCGAGCTGTGGGTTCAGAGATGTAACCTGAATCAGCACACATCTGCATAAACTCAACAAAATGAAGACGATTTCCGTTGTCAATGGAGTTTGGCTTGTCGGTCATTTAATACTCCAACCCGCTGGACTGAAGAGTTCTGGTAAATTTACCGAGTTCGATGGAAAGAACCCCCAGTCTTATACCGTGAGGAACAAAAATTACAGCAGTATGCGTTTCGTTCAGGGCTGAAAGAGCCAGGGTGTATTCAGCGTCTTCAATAAAGGTTTTGCCAACAGATCTCTCAGGATAGTCTCGAATAAAACTTTTTACTGCTTTAAGAATGGGTTTAATTTTATCAATAAAATCTGCATCAGCTTCAGCTTCGGCCACGATCTGACCTTCTGAATTAACAATGTATGCAATCTGAATAGATGACGAAATATTCATAACCGACTCGGGAATGCGAATGGGATTCGGCAGAGCAGCTTCTGCAGCCTTCACCGCCGCTGCCTGCAGTGCCGCCGCTTCAGCCAGTTTTTGAGCCCGCTCTCTCTCGGCCTGTTCCTCTTCGAGCTTCTTCTTTTCATCTCTTTCTTTCAGTGCCCACATGAGATTGTTCTGCAGATCCTGTTTGATGGATACTTCCTCTGAAGTGGCACTGGAGTCAAATGTAAAATCTCCCTCGGTCCAGTCGATTACCTCAACCAGAACATCCTTGCCGATTATCTCTCCCAGTTTTGCGTGGATCAGCTTACCCTTGTTGTAGAAAAACTCAGCGGTACTTTCTGCCCGCTCCAGAATCAGTTTTCCGCTGAGATGATTGGTGCCAGGCAGTTGAAGCAGCGCAACAACGCCAAACTCACTAAGGTTGCCATTGAAGGCCATAAACTATGCGGCTCCTTTCATATATCAGCGCTACTGAATCAGCTGGAAGTTTTTTATAACTTCCTTGCTGATCAGCTGGAGTGTTTTCATTACCCCGGAACCCTTTGTAGCTACAGATTCCGTTACAAGAACACTTTCAGGAAGCTCCAGAATCTTCTCGATCTTTCCCAGTGGTATTACATCCTGGAAATCTCTCTTGTTGTATTGCAGTACAATGGGGAAGGTATTTGTGTCTACCCCGAAACTGCCGAGATTTGCAAGCATCCTTCTGTACATTTCTATGTTTTCATTAAGCTTTTCTGTTTTGGAATCTGCCACAAAAACCACACCGTCGGCACCCTCCAGAATAATACGTCTGCTGGCCTCGTAGTATATCTGCCCTGGTATGGTGTATAGGTGAATTTTCAGAGAAAACCCCTGAATCGAACCTAGTGATACAGGAAAGAAGTCGAAGAAAAGCGTTCTTTCCTCTTCTGTGTCAAGTATTACCATCTCACCCTTGTACCTGTCAAAAATCTTCTTGTGAATAAACAGAAGATTTGTTGTTTTTCCGCTCATACCGGGACCGAAATAAACAATTTTAAAAACCAGTTGTTTGTTATTCAGGTCGAGGTGAGGCATCTTCTTCCTCTCCTATTACAAAGATACGATCGATCAGGTTTAGAGCGTACTCTTTGAAATCGGGTATGGAAATGTCTTGCATCGCGTCTTTCTGGTCTTCTCTGTCTTTGTTGATAAGCCGGACAAGCAGAGGGCTGCTCTTTTTTGCAGCAAGCCTTACCCTGCCTATTCTTGAATAATCTTCAAAAACGATAACCATCATAGACTTGTCGCCAATAAGGGAGATGTGAATGTGTCGCTTCTCTCCCTGCTGGAGAAGAATAGAAAACTGCTCTTCGCCTACGATGTTAGCCACTTCCTTGGTTGCCGAAAACATTCCGGCGACAAGAGCAGCCAGGGCAGTTGAGTTTAACTTTGCTCCACCGCCTGCCTGCCCCAGGCAGATACCGTGTCTGCTTATGAGTAGAGCAGTAAGTGCCTCAGTTTTCTCGACAAGATCGCCAAGGACTTCATTGATAGACAACCCGTATCTTTCATCAACTGCTGATTCAGTCATGGGCCCCCCTTGTGCTGAAAAACATACATTCAATTATTCAGACAAGATGCCACCGTGTCCAGTGCTGCAGTTTAAAGCAGGTAATCAAATGCCAGTCATTTCTCAAAGGAATACTCCCTGTACAGTTTTGTTGAACACAGTTGTTTGCAATAATTCACATCTTCTTCCCCCGGCTGCACGACAGGCACAAACGGTTTATCCCTGTATACCAACAAGCTGGAGGTGAATAAGAGAAGCTCTTTCCCCTTCAGGTGTTATCTCTTTAATTCTTGTTTTTACGCCGAGATTCTTTTCGCACAGAGCAACGGCAAGCCCCGCAAACGGGCATGCAAATGGAGGGATACCCTCTTCTTTCAGCCCCTGGGTTAGTTCCCAGAAAGAACACCCGCTTACATGCAGCTTGAGAGATTCGCCATCACGCTCAAACGAGATGTCATCGCAGAAACCAAGTTCCTTTGTGAGTTTTCCCAGGTTCTCTTCAAGAACACTGATGTCGCTGGAGTCAAGGCCGTTGATCCCAAGAGCTCCAAGTCCGGCCAGCATATCCGGTCCCGCCTGTCTCATAACTGCAGCGGCACCGCCGCCAACTGCCCGGTGAAGCGCTTTTGTGAATGCGTAAAGTAGAGCGTTTGTTCCCAGCCGATCGATCTTTTTCGGGGCCATAAATTACCCTTCCTTTGTTGGAGAACTATGAATAACTTCATCAGCTGCACACAAATTGCAAATCTGCAGAGCGTCCCTTCGTTTTCCTAAGCGCGCTAATCTTGTCAGAATTGCGCAAGCAGTCAAGTACAGAGTTTGTGAGAAATGTAACTAATGAAAGAGTCCGCATTTATAATTGGAGATCAGGTGTGTATGTATTTTCTACCGCCCTGAAAACACAGTTTGCCGTGCCGGTTTTCGGGTTCACCATTGCCGTGTAGGAGGAACTGTTTCTTATAATAGTGCTGACCAGGTCTGATTCCCTGTGGAATGATACATCTGTACTGCTTGTATCAATTCTGTGTATGTATTAGCGTTTTCTCTTGAAAGGAGATCAAAGTGTTTAAGAAGATGATTCCGGTAGTGTTTGCAGTGATACTGGGGGCTTCGGGGTGTTCCCTTCTTGGCGGTGGCCTTGGAGCAGGAGATACGGCAGATGGTAATCTGGACAGTGGAGTAAGTATAGATGAACTGCTGCCGAATGCCGGTGAGGTTTTGCTTGCAGCAGGTATTGCAGTGGAAGATGACTGGCCTGCACTGGAATTCTCGCTGAAGTCCGGTGATGGTGTATCGCTGTTTGTTGAAGCAGAAGATATTGACCCTGTAATGGTTGTTGTAGATGCAGAAGGCGGAATAGTTTCCGTGGGAGACGACTGGGACGAAGAGCTGGATGCATACATTTCCATGGATGAAGTTCCTGACGGAGCCAGAGTCATCGTGTTTGATAACACAGGGGATGACGGAGAGTTTGTTCTTGAATTGGATGAATCAGACGATTATGTCTGGAAGCTTGAGACGGGAATGGAAATCGAATCAAGCGTTATTGAAGACAAAGAGAATGATTATTGGGAAGACCTTCTTGAAGATATTGACGAAATCAGCGGTATAGACTGGGGGACATGCAGGGTTCTGCCCTTTGAAGTCAGAGGTGAAAAGTGGTTCAGAATTGCTGTTGACTCCGACATGGATTGCGTGATGACTGTTCTGAAGGTTGTTGACGGCGAGCTGGAGTACCAGGATTACGATGACGATACCAGCGATATGAATCCTGTTTTTTCCGGCATGCTTGAAAGTGGAGACTACATTGCAGTTGTAGACACCTACAGTAATTTAGAGGGTGCTGAATTTACAATCAGTGTGGAAGAGCTTGATCCAGAGGATATGGTTGCTGATGTGGTTTCTGCCGACCGGATAGATGAATGGTTCACCGGAGAATTTCATGAGAATGCCTTGGCCATGAATTACTGGCCTGAAGTCGATGATTACTTCGGTATCTTTCCTGAGGATAATATTCTGGTGTTTGAATTTGAGATAGAGGAAGAGGGCGAGTACCTGTTACAGGCTTCCTGTATTGATGACACGAAGATGGCTATTCTGGACAGCGAGGGTGTTCTGGTAGACTATAACGATGATGGCTCTGAAGGTATTGATCCGGAGCTTTCTATACGGCTTACACCGGGTTTCTACAGTGCGTTGATTGCTCCGTATGGTGATAGCTCCAGAGAGTCTGTAGACTTCAGATACAGCCTGTCGGCTCCCATGGTACGCGAGAGTGGAACAGTTCCCATGGAAGAAACTTTCCAGATGCACTCCAATGTGTATATGTCCATGATGTTCGAGCCTGGAAATACCTACGAGATTTTTGCCGAAAGCGATATTGACCTGACTCTTAGAGTTGTAGACAGAACAGGTGAAGAGTATTTCAGCGATGATGACGGAGGAGATTTCAACCCCTACCTGGAGATCGAATGCACCAGAGCCAACGCCGGGCAGTGGGAAATTGATCTCGAGTCCTACTCCGGTGGTGAAGCGAGTGGAGAAGTTTATTTTGTAGTAAGACCGGTTGGGCAGATCACAGAAGATGAATTTTCTGCGCCGGTGAAATAGACAATTAGACAGCACTTTGCTAGCCCGGGGCAACGGTCTCCGGGCTACACTGTTATCACTGCTCCCTGGCGAAGGAAAACAAGTTTTGCAACAGTTTTTGCACCGGTAATTCCCTCCAGGGTGTTTCTGTACAGTTGCAGCTTGCTTCGGTAATCCTGTGTTTTTGTATATGGGTCAGCTCTGTCTGTTTTGTAGTCGATAACCTCGAGAATACCGTTTCTTCTAACAAGCAGGTCTATGTAGTACTGTTTACCGTTTACAAGAAGCGGGTACTCTTTTCCCAGCACTTCCGCGCCGTTTGTGTCGAAGACTGAAAAGAATTTCAGCGCCAGAGCAGAGGCCTCTTCAGGAAACTCAAGAGTGTGGGAGATCTGTTCCCTGTTGTTTTCCATCCACACGCCGGGTTCATCAAAATCGATCAGCTCCAGTAGACGGTGAACTTCGGTTCCAAGACGCATCTGTTTTTGTCTTTCAACCTGCACTTCAGGTATTGAACCCGGGTACAGGTACACGAAATCATCGGGTTTTTCAGCAGGAGCTGGAATATCTGGCCTGTCTTTTGCCGTACTGCTTTCATTCGGCGGTGATACAGCTATTTCCCTGTATAAGCTTTCAGACCCGGCAAGGGCATTGGACAGAATTTCTGCCGGAGAGTTGGTTGAAGGCTTCTCTGGAAGGAAAATATCAAGCCTGTCCCTGGGTCTTGTTACTGCAACATACAGAAGGCGGCGGTACTCTGCGCGGCTTCTTGCCTGTTCTCTGCTTTTAAGATGGTAGTACAGTCCGGTTGCCGCGCCTGCTGTTCTTACTGCCGCAGAGAGATCGCGGTCATTCACCAGAACACCTGGGAATCGGTTGCTGAAAGAGCTTCCCGGGTTGGTAAGGATCACATGTTTCCACGCAAGACCTTTTGCGCTGTGTATGGTTGTAAGGGTTACAGCTCCAGTGCCGCCCTCTGGAGGAGCCGAAGGCTCGTCAGTACTTACAGGGGCCATTCCGAGGAGGGTTTCGAGTACAAGGGAGTAATCGGGTACAGTGCGGGCTGTTTCAAGGATGAACCTAAGATTTCCAAGCCTGCGCGTTACCTGGTAACCGCTGTTTCTCACAGCTGGCAGAAGGCTGGTGTTTCTGAAAAGCGTTTCCATGAAGGGGCCAGGTGGAAGACAGCGGGCAACCTCTCTGAGCTTGTTAAGAAGAGCTGCGGCATTCTGTATTGACTTGGGTTCAGTGTTGTTCCGCCACAGAGATATATCCCTGTCGCTGATACCGAAATAGATTGACCTGAATGTTTCGGTAAGGGCGTAGCTATCCGAAGGGCAAAGAACTGCTTTTAGAAGGCTTGCTGTGTCTTTAACTTCTTCTCTTTTGTGAAAATCTCTTCCCACTTCCACCTGATATGGGATACTTCGTCTGTCAAGTTCCTGTACCAGCGCATCAAGATGAGTTTTAGTTCTGAACACAACTGCAGTATTGCCGGGATTCCCGATGATATCTGCAATGGCCCCTGCTTCGGTTTCCGCAATCTCTTTAGCTGTGTTTCCTGAAAGCCGGTGAACTGTAACACCGGCACCAATACCAGCTTCGTGTCTGGGTTTTATAGGACTGTAGCTGTATGAGAAGGGCTCCTCCTCTGGAGAAATCTGATGGAAAAGAGTATTGCCGAATGAGTTGACGAAATCAATGATGCCTGTTTCACTTCGGAAGTTAACCTGAATGGTTTCTGAAAGGGCATTGCTGTTTTTAAGTTCTTCAAGGGTGTCTTTGTAGGTTTCAATGTCGGCATCGCGCCAGCCGAATATAGACTGCTTCGGGTCACCCACAACGGTGAGCTTTGTTTTCAAACCTGTTTTTCCCAGCAGTTCTGTAAACAGTTTAATCTGAACCAGGCTGGTGTCTTGAAACTCGTCTATAAAGATGTGGCTGAACTTGCTGTTCAATTCAGTTCGCAGTTCCGGCGAGGCTTTTACGGCGGCCCACGCTTTGTACAGCAGATCGTTGAATGAAAGCCTTGTGGGATTACTGTCCCACAGGTTGCGCATGCTGTTCGCAAAGGGAATTACTAGGTTGTTCAGTGCCGGAAGAACAGGCAGCATGGCAGAGTATTCCTGTATCAGTTTCAGATCGCGGTTGTTGTACTCTTTCAGCTTGCTTTTTACTTCAGAGAGTGTCTGTTTCCCGCCCCAGTTTGAGGCAGACCCTCCCTGAAGGTTAACCTTTACTGCACTATCGCGACCAAGGGAATCAAGGGAAGACTGAATGTTTTTCAGAAGTTTGTCTGTTTCATCTGCGCACAGGGGAATAAGTGATTCCAACTGCACTTTCCATCCTGTTATCAAATCGGTCAGCTGCTTCTTTGTGTTACCCAGTGGAGCCGAACTGGTAAACCATCTGTGCTTTTCAATCTGTCCTGCTAATTCAAGCAGATTTTTGCTGCCTGGGCTCCGAAGCGATTCCGAAGAGGCCCGAAGTGCAGATGGAGCGGACTGTGCAAGAAACAGATCCCAGTGTATCTCGAGCTCTGATCTGCTGAAGTGAGCAGCCTCCATGGAAAACTCCGGAACTCCGTTGCAAAGGTGAAAGTATTCACGCAGAATTCTTGAGGCGAAACCATGAATTGTTGTTATCCAGGCCTGATCCATGTTTCGTCTGTGCCCGGGTGCCAGCTTTTCCCTTATTCTCTGACGGAGTTCGCTTGCAGCAGCTTCGGTGAATGTTACCACAGCCAGCTTGTCAAGAGATATTCCGCCTTCCACAAGCTCTTTAACCCGGTCTGTTAGAAGGGTGGTTTTACCGGTGCCTGCACTTGCCTCAACAACAACGCTTCTGGTTTTTTCCGTTCTTATAGTTTCCCGTGTTGCTTTGTCTGATATCATCGGCTGTCACCCCATCCAGTTTCAACAGGTGTCTGGTGAAAATCTCCTGCATGGATGGCCTCAATTATCTCAACCACCTTCGTTTCAAACTCTGGTTGAATTGCTTCAAGTTCAGATTCGGTAAGCGATCTGAACTCAATACTGCCGTTACTCATCAGATGTATGTACGAAGCCCCCCACAGAGGTGTGTAGCCGTTCTGAAGCGCGAGATTCCGGTAGAAAGGAAGCTGAAACAGCCCTTTTTTAACGATGGTTACAGCTTTTGAGTTCCTGAGTAATTTTGGCTTTCCCGTTTTGATGTCGGCAAGTATGTACCGGTTCTCGCTGTTATTAAATATTAGATCAATTCTTCCACCGGCTGGATAACCGGCAACTGTTCCACCAAGGCTTTTCTCTGTATCTACAAGAGTCCACTTCTTTTCATCCAGAATTGCGATCAGACTGGCAATTCCCTGTGCCAGATGCTGCATCCATATCTGTGCCAGTGTTTCTGAACCAAGCAGAGCTGTGAGGTTGCTGCTGCGGCAGATAGATTCTACAACCTGTTTCACGGGTTCTCTGTTTTTCAGAACAGTTTCAACACAGCTGTGTACGATGTTGCCCCTGCTGAGCGGTTCAGGTTCTGAACACACGGGGAATTCCACGGCTTCACGAACTTTCCATACTTTCTCTTTGAGAAACGAAAAGGGGTTTCTGATGTAGTTTTCAAGAAGAGTAGCAGAAAGCCTGCGCGGATTGTAAATCCCCGGGCCTATCATTCCGCAGTGTATTGAGTTCGGTGACGGATTCTCTGGATTGTACCTCAGCCTTTCCAACTGGGCTTCCGCAGAAGAATACAGGAAAGGCGGGTTAGGCGGAATATCAAGTATTTTCAGAGGCGAGTTGGAAACCACTTGCTCTTTCACAGGGGAATATTCGCCGGTTAGTGGAACAAGAAAAGGCGACAGGGCCAGGGGCCTGCCTGAAGCGTCGGTGTTCCGGCAGACTGCTGCAAGATTTTCTTCAGCGGCTTCAAAAATCTGCCTCATCAGGAATGCGTCATCTGTTTCCCGCAGGTCTGGTGAAGGAAGCTGAAGCTGCTTTCGAACTTCCGCAGGCAGCCTTGGATCACTTACAGATTTTCTTGGGAAAACACCTTCTTCCATGCCTGTGAGTACAATGGCTTTTTTCAGAATGCCCCTTGCCTGTTCCGGAGAAATCACAGCAACACCGCCCGGTGTGGTTTCCACGAGATTTACTGATGTATCAAGAGCAGCCTTTACCATCTCTTTGAAAACATCAAAAGCTACAGCAAAGTTTGTTTTAAAGGCTCCCGGTTGCAGCAGTGAATCGGTAATAAACGAAGGAAGGGAGTTCTCACAGAGTTTTGAAAGAAGTGTAATCAGCTGTGCCCTGTAGTCTTCAGGATAGGTCTCTTCAGGAAGATTCCGGAAATACTCTGCCACAAGTTCCGCAAACGGATAGCCCGTTTGCAGCAGTGAATCAAGCCCGAACCTGGCTCCTGCCTTGCCTGCGTGCGCTGCGTACTCTGTGGCGTCAGGTGTGTTCTGTATGGTCACTACGCCTGTGAGAAGCAGCTTTTCAATGTCTTTGTGATGGAAGTTGTTACCGGGTAGCTTCAACAGTCGCTCAATAAAACAGCCTGCAGGCAGAGAACAGGCCTTTGCCTGTACAGCTGAGGCACATGGTACACCGGCTGTGTGCAACCCGGATATGATCTGTACGGCATCTTCTCCTGTTGAAATCACCGCAATTTCGCTGGTACTGTATTCTCCAAGAAGCTTCTGCACCTTGTTGGTAACAGTTTTGACCAGACCCATGCCAGAACTGCACCGCAGCAGCTGCATGGATGTGTTTCCACTGAGAGCCTTCCCGGTTAACAGGTTTTCTGCCAGTTGCGCCAGCGGAGAAAGCGGTGTATTCCCGTCTACGCGGTGAATTTCCTCTGGATTCAGTTCCATAAGAAACTTTGTGGTTCTGGCAGATGTTTCCTTCCAGTGGTGGGAGGGGTGAACAGGTGAAAACCACATGATATCGGCCTTTTGCGAGAGCTGTTTCAGATAGTTTCTCTGCCTGGGGTTAAGGTCGTAGAATCCATAGAACATATAGGTATCAAATCTGGTGGTATTCACCGGCCCTTCAGAGTAGATGCGGTCTGGTGAACCTGGGTGCAGGCTTTCTCTCAGTTTGACGTAGGCTACAAATCTTTCAGCAGTTTTAAGTACTTCGCTGTGGAGCCCTTTTGTGGAGAGGGCAACAACATTGAAGATTTCCGGGGAAACGCCCATCTCGATGAGTTTCTCAAAGAAAGATACGGCTGTTCCTGCACTTTCAGACCTGTACCCTGTTCTGCACGCCATGGCTGTAAGATGCCAGCGCGGAACAGGTCTGCCTGCAATGGAAACAGCAAGTGCATCTGCTAGAGCGGGAAAGCCAGGCAGAAACCTGGTTCCGGCAACTTCACCTTTGATCATTTCCATGAGCCGCGCGGCCACCGGCTGCCCGGAGGTAATTACTGCAGTAGTGCCTCTGTTCCGCAGAGCGGCGTACTGTGACAACCAACTGTTCTCAAGGGCACGCCAGTGCCCTTGAAAAACAGATTTAAGTGCCATTCAGTCGATTCTTTCAGGGGAAGCGGGAACAGGCATCAAAGGAATCACAGGCAGACATCTATTTTCTGCTGGTTTCTTCAAGCATTTTCCAGAGGCGTTTCCTGTCGCGCGGCATTCTGTAAGTTGAGCTTCCCACTATGAGCCTGATCTTGTCAAGAGAAACTCTTTCAAACAGATCGCTCTTTGGCCGGTCTCCGTAAGCTTCTTCCGTACAGGCTTTTTCAGAGCCGACAACTACGATAGGAGTAATGCCAGCTTCAAGAGCTTTTTCTACAATGGAAGCTGAGCCAATCTTGTTCACAAAGAAAGTCTGAGTTACACTGTCTGCCCCCAGAACAGGTACAGCGCCACCTTTGATGGCAGTGGAAACTCTGGAATCGGCAATGAGTTTAACTGTGAAACCGTTGTTTTTGAACGCTTTCGCACTTTCCCGCCCGTCGGTTCCGGGTTTGGACTGTGTCTGGTAGATGAGTTCAATGCGGTTCTTTCTGTGCTCCAGTGCCCGTAAAACAGTTCCGCTGTTGGAATGGCACAAAATAATGTTCTTTGAGTTGGCAAGACCTTTGAAAAGCTGAATGCCAGCTGCAGAAGAGTCTGCCCTCACCTGTTTTTGCAGCTCTTTGGCAATCTCCCTCTGCTTGAACAGCGGAACGCCCTGCAGACGGTCGGCAAGGTAGTTAAGAGAAATCATGTCTCCAGCTTTTTTGCGAACGACATCTGACAGATCATCACCCTTGAGATATCCAAGAACTATATGGTTAAGAACTTTTATGTATATTCCCGAAGCACCTGATGTTGGATCGTCGGTTAGTTCGTCGATCAAATCACTCATAAGAAACGAGACTCCTTTCTCCAATTATGGCTCCTAATACGACAAGAAATGCCGGTCGTCAACTGCTTGTAACGAGGAACCGGCTGAAGATGGAAAAGTCAGCAGCAAAAACTGCGTCACTGAAGCGGCTCGAAGCAGTTCTTCTTCTAGAGCTGGGCCAGAAAGCTGCAGCGGTTGCCGTGGCGACTTCACTGGCAGATGAGAATTCAGAGGGAAGCAGTGAACGGGCTTTCTTGGCAGATATTCTTGCCCGGGCGTTTATGTGGCGGGAAGCAGAGCGGGAATTTGCCAACGCTCACCGTTTGTGCCTGAACTCAGGAAAAGAGGAGAAGGCATTTTCTCTTGCGGCAGGTCCCCTGTTTCTGCTTGCCGAGGCAAGAAAAGACTATCGTCGTTGTGTTGAGATTGCTCCGGTGGGGGTTTTAAGGCACAGAGCGCACAGGCTTGCAGGCGACAGAACGCAGCTGGTTTCCACATCGAAAGAATCTCCCTGGAGGGAAGTTGCTCTTCTGGAGAAGGTACAGCAAGGCGGAAACCCAGCTGTTCTTCCGGAGCTGCTTGCCCGGTGGAGCTGTGGAGAGGCGGAGTGGAGGTGGAGAATTCTGTATGAGGGTGCTGTTCTGGCCATAGAGGCTGGCGCAGGTGTAAAACCGTGGAAAGGGTACCTGAAACAGACTGGAACAAAGGTTCTTGATCCCCGCTATTTCAGAGAAAGAGGGCACCTGAAGAGGCTGCTCGGTCGGGGTTTTGTTAGCAGATAGATATGGTGTTATCTTACCGTAAGTTTTCTCTGCCGGAAGAAAGGATGAATTGTTTGAAGAAAGCTTTGATAACCGGAATAACCGGTCAGGACGGTTCTTACCTTACAGAACTGCTTCTTGACAAGGGGTATACAGTTCACGGAATTGTACGCCGGTCAAGCAGTTTTAACCGGGGCAGAATTGAACACCTGACTCAGAACAGGGATATCTACGAAGAAACACTGTTTCTTCACTACGGTGATCTGTCTGACTCCAGCGCCCTGAACAGAATCGTAGAGAAAACACAGCCTGATGAAGTGTATAACCTTGCTGCTCAGAGCCATGTGGGTATTTCGTTCAAGGTTCCGGAGTACACCTGCGATGTTGACGCAATCGGCGTTGTCAGGCTTCTGGATGCACTTCGGGAAACAGGAATGGCAGGCAGCTCAAGATTCTACCAGGCTTCTACCAGTGAACTTTTTGGTTCAAGCCCTCCTCCTCAGAACCTGGAAACTTCTTTCAGACCAAGAAGCCCTTATGCTGCTGCAAAGCTGTGTGCCCACTGGATGGTTGTGAACTACAGAGACGGGTACGGTATGCATGCTTCAAGCGGTATTCTTTTCAATCACGAATCACCAAGACGCGGAGAGAACTTTGTAACAAAAAAAATAGTAAGAGAAGCTGCAAGAATAAAGAAGGGCCTCAGCCGCAAATTGAGCCTTGGAAATCTGGATGCTATGCGTGACTGGGGTCACGCAAAAGATTACGTCAGAGCCATGTACCTCATGCTTCAGCAACCGAAGGCAGACGACTATGTGATTGCAACTGGCGTAATGCACTCTGTAAAAGAATTTCTTGAGGAAACCTTCGCTTATCTTCAGCTTGACTGGCACGATTTTGTAGTAACTGATCCCCGTTACATGCGCCCAACCGAGGTCGATGCACTCTGCGGAGATTCTTCGAAGGCGGAAAGAGTACTGGGGTGGAAACCTGAAATTAACTTCGCTTCCCTTGTAAGGGAAATGGTTGATGCCGAGCTGGCTCGGCTGAACTGATACCGGAGGAAAACCATATGTCAACAGTAAGACCGTTCAGGGGCCTTAGACCCGGAAAAGAGTTTGCGGAACAGATTGCTTCGCCACCCTACGATGTGCTTGATTCACAGGAGGCAAGAGATCTGGTTAAAAACAACCCGTTGAGTTTCCTGAGAGTAGTTAAGCCTGAAGTAGACCTTTCGCCTGAGGTTGATCTCTACAGCGATCAGGTTTACCAGCAGGGGGCGAGGAACCTCCGCCGGCTCATGGAAGACGGTTTGATGGTGCAGGACAGTGAACCCTGTTTCTACTTTTACCGTCAGGTAATGGGTGATCACTCTCAGACTGGTCTTGTGGCTTCAGTTTCCGCAGAAGACTACGATAACGATGTGATAAAGAAGCACGAATTCACAAGGAAAGAGAAGGAAGAAGACCGCATCCGCCACATTGAAACCCAGAATGCACAGTGTGGCCCGGTGTTTCTTACATACCCCGATCTTGCAGAACTTGACGATATCCAACAGTCTGTTTGTCAGAAGGAACCCACCTACGATTTTACCGCAGATGACGGTATCAGGCATACTTTCTGGGTTGTTTCCAACTTGGAAGTTACGAACAGAATCCAGAAGATATTTTCGACAGAAGCTCCCTTCCTCTACGTTGCTGATGGGCACCACAGAAGCGCGTCCGGAGCAATCATTGCGAACAAAAGGAAGCAGGCGAACCCTGGGCACACAGGTCTTGAGGAGTACAATTACTTCCTTGCTGTGATATTCCCCAAAAGCCAGATGAAGATACTAGCTTACAACCGTGTAGTTCAAGACTTAAATTTCCGTACACCCGGGCAGCTTGTGCAGCAGATTTCGAAGAAGTTCGCAGTAGAGAAGACTGGCCTCAAGCAGCCGTCGGGGAACCAGCAGTTCAGCATGTATCTGGATGGAGACTGGTACACAATTAAACCGCTTAACGGTAGTTTTCCGGCGGAAGACCCGGTAAAGAGCCTGGACGCAAGTATTCTTCAGGAGAATCTTCTCGATCCTGTTTTTGGTGTGGAGAATCCCAGAACAGCTGCACATATTAAATTTGTCGGCGGTATCAGGGGAACATCCGAACTTGAGAAACTTGTTGATTCCGGAAAATATTCGGTTGCCTTCTCAATGTATCCCACATCGGTGGATCAGCTTATTGCAGTGGCAGACAGCGGGAACGTAATGCCTCCGAAATCAACATGGTTTGAGCCAAAGCTTCGCAGCGGGCTGGTGGTTCATGTTTTATAAATTGAGCACAACAGGGCTTGCTGTTCTGGTAATTCTGGGAGCTGGATGCGGAAACCACCCTGCTTCCGACTCCGTAAAGGCTTTTACAATTGCTCTGGCCGACTCTTCATGGTCTGATGCGTGGCAGCTTCTAACACCTGATACCCGTGCTGTATGGGATTCCACAGCTGTAGTTTTCCACCAGTTCGGATACAGGGAGAGTTCCGAATTCCTTGCATCACTCAGTGTTCCGGTAACGCAGGAAGAGTTTGCAGCAATGGATGGTGAAATGCTTTTCACCAGAATGGTACAGACTTCAGGTGAGGTTTCTGACTTGTCCAGTTCTGTTCGGGGTGTTGAGCTTACTGATTCAACTACGGCCCTTGTTCGTATTGCCACTTCCCAGGGCGAGCAGATTATTCCGGTAAAGCTTGTGGGTGATCGCTGGTTGCTTGATCTCACAACGCTTACACCGCCGCCTGAACTTGAAGCGAACGATGAATAGAATGGGAGTTTCAGGCGTTTGATAAAGCAACTGAAGAGGGAGCTGAAAGATTCGGAGTACAGAAGGTACCAGCTGAAGAGTATTGTGTTCTTCGGTGTAGGTGTGGTTGTTCTTGCAATGATCGCCGGATATTTCTTCAGACAGAGCCCGGCCCGGCCTCCCACAGGGCTGGCTGGTATTGCCTGTGATTTCCCCAGCGGGAGGTGGTTCAACACCGCAGAACCTCTCAGTCTGTATGACCAGCTTCGAGGGCATGTTGTGGTTGTTCTTTTCAACGATTTCAACACCCTGTCTGACCTGGAAGATCTTTCCAGGTTCAGTGAGCTGAACCGTCTGTTCGTCGATCAGTCTATGTTTGGAATTGTTGTATTGACCAGCGGAGAAACAGCAACCGCAGATTCTCTTGTAAATCAGTGGCAGATTGACTGCCCTGTGCTGGCTGACCCGGACAGTGTGGCAATGCAGACTTTCGGCATAAGAGCTCTTCCGGCGGTTCTTGTTATTGACTCACGAGCAAGGGTTGCCGCGCGTTACTATGAAGACTGGCAGAGGATACCCATTGAAGCCGTAATACAGGATCTTCTGGATCAGGGAGTTGCCACACATTCACTGGCAGCTGTGAAATTTGTACCCGGCACTACGGATCTGCAGTGATAACCAACGGAAAGAGGATGCAATGATACAACCCCATGGAGGAGAACTGGTCAACAGAACCATAACTGAAGACCAGCTTTCCGGTAATGCCATGGTTTTAAATTTGAATGAACGGGAGAAAAACGACCTCGAGATGATAGGCTGCGGAGCTATGAGCCCTCTTGAGGGTTTTATGGTAAGCGCAGACTACAACTCTGTGGTAGACAGCATGCGCCTTGCCAGCGGTACTGTGTGGAGTCTCCCGGTTGTTTTTTCAAAGAAAGCAGATGATCCTGAAGTTTCCGTGGGTGATGAGGTTGTTTTTAACTACAACGGTGTTCTTCGGGGAACCATGAAGGTTGAAGAGATATTTCAGGCTGACCTTATGCACGAAGCCCGCAAGACACTTCTTACCGACGACGAAAACCACCCGGGGGTTCAGTATCTTAACAGCATCAGCGGCACATACATTGGCGGGCAGATAAGTGCCATTGATATGCGTGACCACGAGCCTTTCAGAGAACACAGGCTAATTCCGGAAGAGACCAGAGCACTTTTTCAGGAAAAGGGCTGGAAGAGTATCGTTGCCTTTCAAACAAGAAATCCTATCCACCGTGCTCACGAGTACCTGCAGAAAGTTTCTCTGGAAATGGTGGACGGCCTGCTTGTTCATCCTCTGGTAGGGGCCACAAAGGCCGATGATATTCCGGCTGACGTAAGAATGAAATGTTACGAAACCATTCTTGAAAAGTACTACCCCGCAGACAGAACAGCTCTAAGTGTTTTCCCGGCTGCCATGCGCTATGCCGGTCCCAGGGAGGCGATCTTCCACGCGCTTATAAGGAAGAATTACGGCTGCACCCATTTTATAGTGGGCAGAGATCACGCAGGTGTGGGAGACTACTACGGCACCTACGATGCACAGACAATATTTGAGTCTTTCGAGCCGGAAGAGATAGACATAATTCCTTTGAAGTTTGAGCACGCTTTTTACTGCAATACCTGTGGCGGTATGGCCACGGCAAGAACATGCCCCCATACAGGAGCTGACAGAGTGTTTCTCTCCGGCAAGAAAGTAAGAGCCATGCTCAACGATGGAATACTTCCTCCGCCTGAATTCACCCGTCCTGAGATTGCTCAGATTCTTATGGAAGCGGTATCGAAGTAAAAGTATCCCCTGTGTCTTTTAAAGACGCAGGGGATACTTACTGCCAGAAAGGTTGTTTGTTCAGTATAACTGAAGGATTAGGCTGGAAGCCTACATCCAGTTACCCATTTTGTACGCACACAGCCTGGAAGCAGTGACAGTCGGGCCCGCACACGGCCTGGAAGCAATGACAGTCGGGCCCGCACACTGCTTGATGACAATGACAGGAATCAACCATACCCGTTTTTACAATATTACTCATGGGCTCATTTACAAATTTCATTCCCACTTCCTTTCTGTTTTCCGGCAGTTAATGATATATAAGAACCAGTGATTGATTTTATGTACTCGCTATCTGACTTATAGAGGCACTTAGGTTCCCGATTCATTACAGCATTCCTTGGGCACCCCCCTCCACAACTAGGCAAATATGAACACTCATAGCACGGACTTCCCGGCAAGTAAGGATCCCACCCTGCCCATTTCGAAAAGGTGACAATATCTTCCTCCGCCGAATCATCAAAAATAGTACTGCTACTCTCATTGTCATCCAGATGCTCCCAGCATCTAACGAGTTTGCCGTTTGGAAGCACAACACCGGGTTTTAAAGAGCTTGCTCCGCAGCCTCCCACGAATGAGTAAATATTTCTGAGGGTAACCTGTTCAACTGGCAGAGTTTCAGCAATTTTTTTCTGGGTATTTGAATAGAACTCGGTATCTCCCTGACAGGACAAATCAACCGGGGCGAGATGAACATCTGTAAGAGGCAGGGGTGCAATCATTTCCTTAAGCTTGTTGATCTCGTCCAGTTTAGGATCCTTGACATTCATTCTTACATGAATCTGAACAATACCGGCACATGCTTTTATATTCTGTATAATTCTGTCGTATGTGCCACTTCCATTTGCCAGGGGTCTGTTGGAGTCATGAATCTCTTTCGAGCCATCAATGGTTACCTGTATGTGGCTGATACCGCACTCTTTCAGCTTCTGCAAACGCTCCGGAGAAAGGAGATACCCGTTGGTGATCATACCTGCATCGAAGGTGGCGCCACTACTCTCTACCGCTTTCTTGCATCGTTTTGCAATATCAATGCATTTATCATATTCGAGAAGAGGTTCTCCCCCGTATAGTGTAAGGGAAAACTGTTTTCCTTCGAATTCTTCTGCCTTCTTAACAACCTGCTCTAGAACTTCATCTGTTATCGAATCACCTCCTTCAAGGATCGAATGCTCAAAACAGTAGGTACACCGAAAGTTACATTTTCTGGTCATCACTAAAGTATAGTTACTCATTAATGTAGGCATAATAAACTTCGATGAATTATAACTGATTCGTAAAAGGTTTCTTTCATCAAGTTCATCCTGAATAATATATCCACCATGTTTTAAAGCACTCACTAACTCATTTCCCATTGTTGCGAGAGAGTCATCTATGCTGTCATTACCAGCGAACAACTCCTTGAGAGAGTTAACATTTTCCTTTTCGAGAACCGCCATTGCTCCAGTGAATCCATTGTATGCTATTGTATTACCTTCGTGCTCTACAATCCAGTTGTAACGTGACAGTTTCACTGAATCCCCCTTAATAATATGAAGCCATAATACACCTGCAGCATTGTCTGGTCAATTCGCCTGGAATTGAGCAATGCTAACCACTCTTGGCCAGAAAAAGCATTATTAAGATGATTTACAGTTAAGTCAAGGCAATACCAATGCCTATTCTTAGCGTCTTATCAGCACAACACGCCTGCAATACAATTATCCATACATGTATGTTGTTGCATGATGTATATGGCGTTTGCTTATTGTCAGGATAGTGCGAATACGGTAGTAGATGAATGCTGCAGTAATCAAGGAGGGTAATGGTGTCGCTCAAACAGCATTACCACCTCTTTTACATTGTCGAAACGGGTTAGTACTTCTGTCAACACCAGTTGAGCAGGGGGATTCAGTGCAAATCCCCCTGTCCGGAATGATCGTATCCCATCAAACCACAAACAAAGGAGGCAAAGCACTCACCTGTCAGTCAGAACGAAAAAATCCATGAAACAGGGAAGGCAGAAGGAATTCCGGTTATTCGATAACAAGCTCCGGGGCCAGATACAGAGGTCCTTCAATGTTGACGAAAGGGTCTTGCGTTACAGCTTCCAGTGTTCCAAGCGCAGAAAGACCTCCCAGGGGAAAACTGATAGAGCCCAGCCCTGTAAGCTTAGGGAACACAACGATATCAGGGTTGCCATTGATGTCAGCAAGCCTTGCAGCGTGGGCAACCGCGTCCATTACGCCTCCGTTGTAGTCAACCAGGCCGAGTTCAAGAGCATCGGCACCGGACCACACCCTGCCCTGACCTATAGCATCTATCTCATCAAAGGTTTTGTTTCTGCCACGGGCAACTGTGGAAACGAACAGGTTGTAGCCTTCGCGCATGGCATCGAACTGACTTTCGCGCTGTTCTGCCGTGCACGGTTCAAAGATATTGCCCGGGACTCCAGCGGGCTGAATTTCAACTTTCTCTACATTTACGCCTATTCTGCTGAGCAAATCTCCGAACACGAATTTACCGCTGATGATTCCAATGGATCCGGTTACAGTGAATTTATCTGCAAAAATCGCGTCTGCCCCGCAGGCAATGTAGTAACCTCCGCTTGCAGCAGCACTGCCCATGCTTACCACTACAGGCATTCTTTCCCTGATGTTTTCCACTGTGTGGTTAATATCATCGCTTGCCATGGCATCGCCGCCACCGGAGTTGATCCTAAGAACAACAGCTTTGACTCCCGGTGTGTTTGCGGCCTGTTCCAGCATTCCTGTGACAGTTTCACTGCCCATGGTACGACCGAGAATAGATGTGCCGCTGTGCCCGTTAATAATATTCCCGTCGGCGACTACAACTGCAATGCGGGGGTCGAACCCCCAGTTGGAAGAGGCCTCGGGCAGGTCGTTGTAGAAATCAGTACTCATTGTTGTTACAGAACAGTTCAACTCATGGCCTACATAGCTTTCAAATTGATCTCTGTACAGCAGTGTGTCTACAAGGCCTGTAATAACCATAGATTCACCGGCAAATGCAGACCGGGAAAACAGAACACTCATCTGAGCCGGTTCAAACCCTCTTCCTTCAGTAACTCCTCTGATAAATTCTGTTTTGTATGATTCCAGCATGGCTGTGGTCGCCTCTATCTGGGCATCTGATATACCATGCTCTGTAATCATATCACTGAAACTTTTGTAGGCACCTATGTGCATGAGGTCGGGGTAAATACCTATGTTGTCAAGCAGACCCCTGATAAAGAAAGTGTAGCTGGTGAAACCGCTAATGGAAACCTGACCCGCTTTGTGCATACAGATGGTTCTGGCCGCTGCTGCAGTGTAGTACGAGCTGTTCCCGGAGTTGTTCATATAGGCGAACACAGGTTTTCCAAGTGAACGGTAATCGACCATTATACTTCTGAGTTCTTCGGACTGCGCTGCACTCAGGGAGTAGCCGGAAAAATCTATAAGAAGCCCTTTTACCCTGGAGTCGTGAGCACCGGATGCAAGAGCTGCCATCTGTTCGGTGAAGCAGGAAACCCTGGGGCCCAGAAAGGCACGGCCTGGAAGCTCGTTCCCGTTGTCTGCACTGTAGCTGAGGAACTTTGGCAGAGGTTCGATGATGCTTGGCTGGGAATGCTCGTTAAGGATAATTCCGGTAGTTGCACTAAGGTAATCACCGTCGTGAATATCGGCTCCGGCGGTTATACCCGCCTTTCCGAAATCAAGCTGTATACCTGCTGTCAGCACCTGATCTTCGCCGTAAGCGCATCTGAATGTTAGGCCGTCTATTGCCCGAAGTTCCGCGCCCGCCGACCACCGGTTGTCAATGATTCCCGATGCAAACCTGTAGTCGCCGGTCAAAGTAACTGTTTCATCGCCCAGAGGGCGAAGAGCAACGCCTGCAATGTAGCAGCCGTCGATGTCTCCTGTGGATGTTCGGGCAGTTGCCCCGATGCCTATGTGGTCGTCCGGTCTGATGTTAATACCCAGTGTGAGGAATTTCTCACCGGCCTGAGGGTGGTTTTTCACTGTGGGGTCGTACCATGTGAATCCAAGCCCTGCCGAGAAGGCGTTACCGAACTGGTAGGCTCCTGATGTAGTAAACCGTCTCAGGCTCTGATTGTCTTCCCACCATCCGGCAAAACCGCCTGATCTGTCTTCTATTGAAAATCGGTCAATGTGTTCAAATGTACTGTCGCTGAATACAGCTCCTGCCCTGAAACGAGTTCCGTTGAGCCAGCTAGTTCCAGCCGGGTTGATCAGCAGAGTGTTGCCTGCTTCGGGATATGCCGTCCACCAGAATGGTACAGAGGGACCGGGAGCCGGATCCATAGCCCAGGAGAAAAGGGCCAGGGCAACAAAAACGGAACCAACCATAATACACCACCTTTCAATTGCAGACAATATACCTGTCCTGTACGCTATAACTTAGCAAATCAGCAATGTGTAATGCAAAATACGGTTCAGAATGACCTTCCGAAGGCACTTTGAATCAACATACCCTCTTCACTCCAGGCAGCATCCAGCCGCATTTGTGCCGAAGAATTCAGCTTGATATCCAGCCCGCACCCACAGTCGGTGTGAAGTCTGTTAATGGTTAGTTCTGTGAATTCTTCTGCGGCTTCCCCTGCTTCTGCAAAAACCGTGGCACCAATTGTTAGTGCCTGATCACTTCCAGCCTTACCAAGTGTGAACAGATCCTGCCTTACTTCAAACTGGGAAAGGTTCCACACGGTACCGGTGAACCTGTAGTCTTTGTAGCCTCTGAAATTTTCGTTCTGGCCGATACCTGCCACATAGGGAACCGGTGCTTTCGCAGCGTTGAACTGCCGGTGAACTCTTGTACCGAGTGCAATTTCGCCGCCTGACCATGGTCTTACAGTACCTCTGACTTTACCTGAAAGACCGCTGTAAGACACATCTCCAGCTTGAAAGAAGCCCCCGGCGCAAAGAAGTATGTCTCCATTTACGGGAATAGCTGTGGTGTAGTCGATTCTTCCGCTGAGTCCTGTTGTCCAGGTTGAAGCGAAGTTCTCCTCTGAAAGGCTGCTCCACAGAACACTTTGTTCCCTGTTGAACACGGAAGAGTGCCGGACATCAAGACCTGCTGTAAAGGAAAAATGGCTGCCGGCTGGAGCGGTGAAGGTTACAAGCAGGTCTGCTTTTTCAAAATCCATTGTTGCAAAAGAGTCGGGATCTGTATTGTTTCCCCAGCCGTACCATTCTTTGCCGATAACCTTTCTGTAACCGGGACTGATTGAAAGCAGTCCCGAGTGATACACTCTTAGCATCTCCGGCTGGAACTTTATTACTCCTGCGGTACCATAGTATGTGTTGACTGTGAATTGCCCCGGAGGGGAGGAGAGAGGAAAGACCAGGAACCCTCCGAAGATGAATCCTGATGAGGCGGAATACCCCAGTGTGGGCAGGGCGGAGAAAGCAAAAGCAGAGGCAACGAATAATGCCAGAATGGCTGTTGTTTTTTTCATGTTCTTCCCTTTCCTGAAAGTATTTGTGAACATACTGTGTGTGTCTGCATCGGGGAAGAGTGAGTTTGTAACCGCACAGCAATGGATTATATTGACGCAAATTGTGAAAATGAGAGGGGAAGGTTTGGGAAAACCGCTTGTAGTAATACCGACCTACAACGAGTATGAGAACATAGGAAAGATCATCCCCGAGCTGCTTGCGCTTCCCATTGAAGCAAGCATTCTTGTGGTTGATGATTCCAGCCCTGACGGTACAGGTGATGTGGTGCTTTCCTTCAGGGACACAGGCAGGGTTCATCTTCTCAGCAGGCCCCAGAAGAACGGTCTGGGGCAGGCTTATGTGGCAGGTTTTGCCTGGGCACTTGAGAGGCCGGAGTACGACCCTGTTATACAGATGGATGCGGATTTTTCCCACGACCCCCACGCCGTTCCGGAACTGGTGAAACAGCTTGAAACACACGATTTTGTGATTGGGTCCAGATACATCAGCGGTGTTAACGTGGTGAACTGGCCTCTGCACCGGTTGATGCTTTCCTGGTTTGCAAGCAGGTATTCAAAGATAATTACAGGCCTTCCTGTTGAAGACGCAACAGGAGGATTCAAGGCTTTCAGAAGATCAACCCTGGAGAAACTGGACCTCTCTTCCATAAGATCCGACGGGTACTCGTTTCAGATTGAGGTTACATACAAGCTGTACAAGGCTGGCTGTTCCATAAAAGAAGTTCCAATTGTATTCGTTGACAGGCATTCCGGGACATCCAAGATGTCCCGATCCATAGTGTGGGAAGCGGCCTGGATGGTCTGGCACATTCGTTTCCCGCGGTTATTCTGAGGGGATTATATGCACGTCCTTTTAATGATTCTGCTGTCGGCTGTTCCCCAGTGGAAGCTGAGTACTTCGGTGTCCTATGTTTACAATGTTAGTTCTGACCACGATAATGGCGTTTGGTGTGCTTCTTCGGGAGGTGTTTTTCACTACTCTCCGGAATCCGGAATCGGGGTTGTTTACTCCTGTCCTGATGACCTTTCAATTCCGGACTGCAGAGACATTCTTCTTGACTCGGGTAACCGTTTGTGGATTGCCACCGGAGGTGACTATCTGGTAATGAAGAGTGGCGACATCTGGTCGAGTTACAGCAGTTTTGAGGGAGTTCCCGGTCAGGGTAGAATAAATGCTCTGGCAGAATCCGGGAACCATATATGGCTTGGCTGCAACGGCGGATTTGCCAGGGGAGATTCATCGGGTTTCGTTCCTGTCACAGCTGCCGGAGTGTTTAATCCAGAAGATGTATACTCGCTTGCAGATCGCAACGATACCCTGTGGGTCTGTACCGGCAGGGGTGTTTATTCTCTGCCAACCGATTCACTTCATGACCCGTACAACCCGAATTCATGGAGTTTTTTCCAGGAAACGCAGGGGCTTCAGTTAAACCGTATCAGAACAGGCGAGCACCGTGTGTACGTGTGTGGAGCCAGCGGAGCCATGGAGCTGAAACCCGGGGTAGACTCATTTCAGTTTATAATTGACTACACAACTGTTTCAGACAGCGCGATTGTTGATGTAATGGAAACCTCCCAGGGGCTTCTTGCTGCAGGTCATGGTGTTGTTTTCCGCCGGGAAGGTACCGTGTGGTCAAGGCTGGGGTCAGGTATTCCCATCTCCCAGTGGCCCACTGTTCTGTTTGAGGTTGCAGGCGGGATACACTGCGGTTTCAGTTTTGTTGACAATCTCATTGATATCAACAATACCCAGACCGGCATGGGCTTTTTCTACCTCGATGGAAGCAAATGGAGTCATTTTGTTACCCCTGGTATGCAGTGCAAGAATACCCATCAGATGTTTTCCTGCGAAGATGGAAGAGTGTATGCGGGTACCCATGCCAGGGGAGTTCAGGCATACTACCCCGGTCACGGCTGGAGAAGTTTTGTTGAGCCTGATGGTATGCCGAATTCATTTCAAACCCTGTCTGTGGCTTCAGACCCCGAAAGGGGTGTATGGGCATCTTCTTACCACTTCGGTCTTTCGTGGATTCAAGACAACGGAACATACGAGAGTTCAGGTGATACAATTCTGACCTTCGTAAAAGATTCTCTGGCATGGTACAGCCCTGAGGCTACCATCATAGAGGCAGACATTCCCAACAATCAGCCTGTTATGCTTGCGGCGCAGAACAACGGTATGTGGGCGGCTTTCCGCCAGTTTGATCCGGCGGGAGCTCCTGACGAACGAAGCGGAATTCTCGGGTTCAACGGCGACCCCATGGGAACAATGAACTGGGCTCCCCGTGTAGGCGGCAGCGGTATTGCTTCTGTTAATGTCCGATCGGTCTATCCTGCGTCGCAGGACAGCCTGTGGGTGGCTTTTGAAACAGGTGGAGGCTGTCAGCTTCTTGTTCACTCCGGAAATCCATCTGACCGGTCACACGATTCGTGGTATCCAGGTTCAGGGCGGGCATTTTCCACTGCTTCAGGCCTTCCATCCGGAGAGGTTTTCTGTTTTCTGAAAGTTCCAGGTACTGGGCTACTTGCCGGAACAGCAGAAGGTTTGGCTCTGTGGACTGGCACAGGATTTACCCAGTATCAGAGCATTACTGAGCAGATTAAGACCATGTCTCTTGATGCCAGAGGAAGAATCTGGTGTTTGGGTGAAGCAGGGGTTTACAGGATTTCAGACGGTCAGGTAAGTGTTTACAACCAGTTGAACAGTGACTTTGTACAGTCACCTCAGTACCTGTGGGAGTATTCTACCACAGATGCTGTTAACGGGGGAGTTTACTTTTCTTCAGCCGAGGGTCTGTGGCTTGTCAGTCAGAGCGGAGACACCGGTGCAGCTGGCAGCGGTGTGTCATTCTATCCTCAACCATTTGTTTGCGGGGAAGATCCGCTGAGATTGTGCGGTGTGGAAGAGGATAGTCCGGTAACGGTGGAGTTTTTCAGGCTGGATGGTTCACATACAGGAACTGTGAGCGCACAGTCTGTATCTGGCTGGATCTGGGATGGAAGTCTTGGTGGAAACAAAGTGGCCAGTGGGGTGTACATGGTTCTTGTTACCGTTAACGATGTTGTTTACCCGACAAGGATATCGGTGGTAAGATGAGTATCAGAGTCAGAAGAGTTCTGAAGAAAGACAGAGCGGCCTGGGTGGCGTTTGTGGAAAGATCAAACAATGGAACAGTATTCCATTCACCGAGTTTTCTGGACTATCACCCTGAAGGCAGATTTGACAATCACCATCTTGTGGCGGAAAGCAGTTCCGGGAAAACAATGGCTTTTATTCCGGGAGCGGTTTCACAGTGGGATGACGGCCCGTGGTTCAGAAGCTATCCGGGAGCCTCCTACGGCGGTCCTGTTCTCGATGACAGTCTGGGTCTTGACAAGGTGGAGAAGCTTACGGATGCGCTTATAAAGTACTGCAGGCAGCAGGGCTTCAAAGGAATAGAGATGACGCTTCCGCCTTTGCCCTATTTCAGACGGCCTCACAACTACATAGACTTTTCCCTTATCAAAAACGGTTTCAGCTACAGGAAAAGGGAACTTACTGCGGTTATAGATCTCAGAAGGCTTGGCGAGGAAATAGACCTGGGTTTTAGTCAGTCGGCGAGAAGAGGGGTTCGCAAGGCTGTAAAATCAGGTTTACGCGTGGTGGAAGACAACGATTTTTCAAGGTTCTACCCTGTTCTTGAAAGCAACCTGAAACAAAGGCACAATGTAAAGCCCACCCACACACTGGAAGAGCTGAAACTTCTGGATGATCTTCTGGGTGCCGGCAGTGTAAAGCAGTTTATCTCTGTAGACGATTCCGGAGAAGTATACGCTGGAATGATAATGTTCCACTGTAACCCGAGAGTAACTCTCGCTTTTTATATATCCCACAATGAACAGCATCAGGCCCTCCGTCCTGTAAACATTGTTTATCGTGAAGTTATCAACTGGGCCAGAAAGATGGGATATCACTACCTCGATCTTGGAACCTACACACTGAACATGGAGGTCAACTACGGTCTGTGCAGGTTCAAGGAATCGTTTTCCGCAAGGGGGCAGTTCAGAAATACCTTCACAGGCAAGATCTGATTTCCATGGATTTTCGCACAATTGTTGCCTGGAGCGGTCTTCTGATCATGTTCTTCGGTGGTCGGCTGATGACAACTGATATTGCAGCTCAGTATCAGGTAGCCGAGTCTGTTTATGGAACCAGAGATTTGTTTACCTCTGAGGACGGATGGCATGTGTCCGGTGTGAGATCTGACAGCTATGTTCCCCATGCGCCGGGCTACTCTGTTGTTCTTCTGCCGTCGGCGGGAATAGGGCTGGTTCTGGGGCTGGCCGCAGGCAAAGTGGCGGCGGCTTTTGCAGGTGCTGTTGCAAGCGTATTTCTTGTTCTTTCTGTTAAGAAGCTGGCCGAGGGGTTTATGGGGCCTGTCGGTTTGAACAGATTTCTTGCGGTTATGGTGGGTACCATGGCTCTTGTTTATGGCAGAATGCCCTACGATGTTACAACAGCAGCGGCCCTGGCTTTGTGGGGGGCATGGTTGATGCAGACAGACAGATCGTTTGCAGCAGGTATTCTGCTGGGCGCAGCTCTTCTGGTACGTCCTGACTCAATTGTTCTTTTGCCGGTTTACTGGACAGAAAACAGAAACCCTGAGAAGTTCGCCTTCGCAGCGGCAGGGGCATTCCCTTTTGTTCTGGGGATTCTTGGATATAACTACTATCGTTTTGGATCCATACTTTCAGATGGACATTCTCAAGACCCCGCCATCGCACTGGACATGCTCAGCCGTGGAATCCCGGGGCTTCTTCTGAGCCCCGGCAAGGGGCTGTTCTGGTATGCTCCGCTTACCATACTGGCGATTTTTTACTGTGGAGACTGGCGGTTCTGGAGCCCTTTTGTTTTCTCTCTTGTTCTTCACGGGTTTCTTCATGATTGGACAGGGGGAACAGGTTGGGGGCCGAGATTTCTGTTTACGGCTTTGCCGGTTTTATTCATGCCGCTTTTGCGCCCGGGTACAGGCGGTAAGTTGTTCAAGGTGCTTGCCTGTGTTTCTATTGTGATTACACTTGCCGCAGGCATTACCAGTACCAATGCCCTTGAACAGAGGCTGGGCGCCGACGAATTTGACTCACAGTCAAGGCAGGCTGTTGTGTGGAATCCACGCAGGTCACCGTTGCTGCACACACTGCTTCATCCCGATATTATTCACCCCGACCTGCTTGGATACCACGTAGCAGGAATACCCGGTGCGATTGCGCAACTGGCTGCAGGTGCTGCTCTGCTTCTGTACGCAGAGAAGGGGAAGGGGTGGAAGAAGGCATGAAGATACTTCACCTGTCTCCGCAGAATTACACGGGAATACTTACGCTTTTTGTTAAGGGACATCGTGCTCTGGGGCACGAAAGCAGGCTTGTTACCTTCTACAGAGCGAAGAATCGGTATCCGGAAGACATCTGTCTTAATCTGCCCTTCGTCGGACCGATGGAATGGTTGTGGAAGGTAAAGAGGCTTATACGAAGCGGCAGCCTTCGAGTGCCGTTCACCGGAACAACGCAGAGGATATTCTGGAAGCCTTCAAGGGCAGAGAGAATACTGATGCCTCTCCGTGATCTGCTGTGGTCCCCGTTTGTTAACAGAGCCTGCAGGAAGTACGGATTTTCCGATTTTGACATACATGTTCTTGAAGGGGGAATGAGCTTTTTCAGAGACGGAAGAGATGTAAAGAAGCTCAGGGCCGCAGGGAAACACATAGTTTCAAACTACCACGGTCTTGATCTGCGGATGCGGGGAGCCATAAAACCGGTGTGGGACGCCACAGAGCTTCATACCACATGTGAATTCGATCTTTTCCAGAGGTACGAAGAGCTGGAGTACCTTTTTCTGCCCTTCGATACCGCCCTGGTTCCTCCCGCAGAGCCTTCGGGGAAAATTATTAAGATATGCCACGCTCCAAGAATAAGATCGGTTAAAGGAACAGACACAATTATCAGAATCGTGGAGAAGCTTTCTGAAACCCTGCCGGTGGAAATGGTTCTTATAGAAAACATGCCTCACCAGGAGGCTCTGAGGTTGAAATCAAAGTGTCACATAGCTATAGACCAGATTGCCAGTGGAGATATGGGTTACGGTGTTAACTCGCTGGAGAGCCTGGCCATGGGAGTTTGCACAGTTACCAATCTATCTGAGGCCTATCAGGAATTTATACCTGATCATCCATTTGCACTTGCAGAGCCCCACAATCTGGAAGCTGTTCTTCGCAGGCTGATTCTTGACGGGCAGCTGCGTGACAGATATGCCGCGTCTGGCCCGGTCTGGATAAGAAAAACGCACCACTGGAAAACTGTTGCCAGCCGGATGCATGCGCGTTACGCCGAACTGGGGTGGGCTGAATAATGTCGCAGACCGGGCAGAGAGATCTGGCTAAAGAAACCCTTCTTTACGCGCTTGCAATGGTGGTCAGCGGTCTGGTTCAGTTCGCCTTCCTGCCGTTTATGAGTACATTTCTTACTCCGGAACAGGCTGGCGAGCTTGGCGTGGTTAGAATTGTCAGCGAAATAATTGCAGGTATAGTGGTTCTTGGCCTTCCGGCATCAATAATAAGAGCATGGCACACCACAGGTGCTCACAGAGCTGTTCTTGTACGTTCGATTCTGTTTCCCCTTGTCCCCCTCTTTGTCTCGGCGGTACTTGTTGCTGTCTTCGGTGGTAAACTTGCCGGTCTGCTTCATGTTACAGATGCCTCTCTGTTCCTTCACGCACTGGCTCTGGGCGGGGGCGTTGCTCTGCTGCAGGTTGCCCTTTCCATGCCTAGGGCACAGGGAATGGCCGGTACATACTTCAGCATTCAGTTTGTAAGGGGTATACTGTCGCTTGTTCTGCTGTTCTTTCTGCTTCGCAGTGCAGTTGCCGGAGGAGTTGTAAAATCTTTTCTTGAGGCCAGATGGATACCAACAGCATTGACTGTAGTATTCTCTTTTGTGTTTATGTGGAGGGTTACCGGAAAAACCTCCGGGGAAAAGCCGCCGGAACATCTTTCGGGAACAATGCTGGCATTCAGCCTGCCCCTTGTTCCCGCAAGTCTTGCCATGCTGGTTCTTTCCAGCGCAGATATGTTCATGCTTCGAACCGTTTCCACAGATATGGCACAGAGCGGATGGTACGAATGGGCAGGCAGGGCTGTTCTTGTTCTTACACCGCTTACACTGGGATTCGGCATGGCATGGCACCGATACATCTTTAGAAAGAAAAAGCAGGGTGGAAGAATGGAAGAGCTTGGAAGAAGTGCTCTTCTGTTCATGGTTACGGTGAACTGGGCGGCCATGGTTCTTGCCATACTGTCCAGCGAAATAGTATCGGTCTTTGGTGGAGGAGAGTGGCTTCCCGCAGCCAGGGTGCTTCCTTGGATTGCCGGGTCGGCAGCAATGTACTCTCTTTTCACCATTTCGCAGACCGCGCCGTTGCTTACCGGCCAGACGAAGTACATAGGTTGGATGACAGCTTTCGGTGCCGTTCTTAACATCGGGTTTAACCTTCGTCTTATACCGGTGGCGGGAGCGGTGGGCGCGGCTTTCGCAACGCTGGCGACAAACATGTTCATGGCACTTTCTCTTTTCTGGATCGGAAGAAAGGTTTTTCCTGTAAGTTTTCCGGCTGTGGTTGTAATGGTAATTCTTCCAGTGTTTTCAGGACCGTTGTCTGGAATGGCTCCTGTGTACAGGGTAGTTGCCATACTCGCAGGTACAGCGCTAACAGTAACTGTTATTAACGTGCTCAGAACACTGGGAACCGGTGACATGCTTAAACCATCAGGTGGAGACAGCCATGAGCTTTGATATTTCCGTACAGGTTCCGGTTAGAAACGGTGGAGAGAAGTTCAGAAGGTTTCTGGGAAGCCTTGCAGCTCAGGATCTTCAGAGGCCTTGGGAGCTGGTGATAGTAGACGATGGAAGTGATCAGCCAGTGTCGCAGGAATTTCAGAAGGAACTGGGTATGCTGCTTGATCTGTGTTCGGTGAAAGTTGTGGCAATGGTTTCAGGAGGAAAAAGACCCGCAGCAAGAAACATGGCATTGGAGTTGTCAGAGGCACCTGTTGCACTGCTTATGGACGCTGATCTTGAATTTGGCCCATCCCTTTTAAGAAAGCACCTTGAAGTGCGGGAAGATGCAGGTGCCGATGTTGTAATGGGCAGAAGGGTTAACGGCTGGAGTTCAAACGCCACTCCATGGCAGAAATGGTTTGATACCAGGGCTATGGGGGATTCTCCCCCTGGAAAATTTCCCTGGAATTATTTTATTACAGGGAATCTGTCTGTTACCTCGAGCCTGCTGGAAAAAGCAGGAGGTTTTGACACTGCCATCGACCGTTACGGAGGCGAGGATACAGAGATGGGTTACCGGTTGGAGCAGATGGGAGTTTTGTTTCACTGGGCTCCTTCTCTGACAGTAAACCACCTTGATGATGTTACGGTAACAGAGCATTCCGGAAAGATGCTTGAGTACGGCAGCACCGGTTTGAAGTACACACTAGAGAAACACCCGGGAATACAGGGGCTTCTGGGAAGTCAGTGGGTGGCACCTGTTTTTTCAAAACCAGTATATCTTTTTCTCATGAGAATACTTGCAAGGATTGCTCTTGCGGCGCCGGTTTACCGGGCAGTACTGGTTTTTATGCAAAAACACGGCAGACCGCAGGTTCTGTTTACCTACCTCTCGGTAGGGGCATGTTTGATCGGGCTTCGCGGGGGTGACTACAGGAAATGATATTTGACAAGGCACTGAAAGCCGCACCGAACCTGTTCAAGGTAATCAAACTTTCAGACTTCACAACATGGGGTATTGGCGGTTATGCTGCTTCCTGCACTGTAACATCGGAAAGGGAGCTTGCAGATGTGCTGGATTTGCTTAGAGAAAAATCACTTCCCTGGTCGGTTCTTGGTAAGGGTTCCAACACCCTGGCACCTTCGGCGGGTTGGCACGGTGTTGTTGTTTTTCTGAAGGGTATATTTACAGGGTTTTCTTTCAAGGGGAATGCGGTTGCCGCCGGTGGCGGTGCACACCTTCCCTCTGTGTCCGGGGCTGCCTGTTCTACCGATCATTCCGGTCTTGTTTTTGCCGTTGGCATTCCCGGTACCGTGGGCGGAGCTGTTTTTATGAACGCCGGTGCATACGGATCCAGTGTTTCCGAGCTTGTTGAAGAGGTAAAAGTGCTTCATCCAGACGGTACAATTGAGTATCTTACAGCCGAGGAATGCGGTTTCGGTTACAGAACAAGCCTGTTTCAGAAAAGCAATACTGTTATTCTCGGTGCAACTCTTCGGCTTCAGAGGGTGGCTGGGGGTAGCGGTGGGCTTCGCCGGGAGGCCAGGGAGATTCTGCAGCTTAGAAGGCGGAAGTTTCCTCTTGGCGTTCCCAATGCTGGAAGTGTTTTTCGACGCCCTGATAATGGGCCGCCGCCGGGAAAGCTGATTGAAGACTGTGGGTTGAAGGGGTACAGAACAGGGGGAGCAGTGGTCTCCAGAGTACATGCCAACTTTATCGAGAATACTGGCGGAGCCACAAGCTCCGATGTGATGCGACTCATTGAGCACATAACTGAAAAAGTGAGAAAGACAACAGGAATAGTTCTACAGCGGGAAATCAGACAGCTGGGAGAACGGATTTGAGCAGAGAAGCAGGCGGATTTGTTCTGGATGACGGCCCGATCCTTGTAACCGGGGCAGGAGGATTTGTTGGGCGGCGGCTTATGGATATGCTTCAGCTTGGGGAAGGCGATATTGCTGCAGACAGCACTACAGATTTTTATGCTCCCTCTGGTGTGACAAGGATCAGGTGGAATCTGCCGGATCCGCCTTCTTCCTCCGTGGGTGAAGTGCGGTATGTGATCCATCTGGCTGGTTTGAGTTCGGTTGCTCATTCCATGTCTGATGCGGACAGAGTGATGAATGTTAACGCAGGAGGCACACAAAGTGTTGCACAGTGGGTGAAGGAGCATTCTCCCGACGCTGTGTTCCTGCTGGCCAGTTCTGCGGAAGTTTATCGTCCGTCAGAAGACACACTGTTTGAGAATTCGCCTGTTGAGCCTGTGAGCCCATATGGAGAAAGCAAACTCAAGGCAGAGAAACTGCTGGCTTCCACAGGTATACAGTATGTAATCTCGCGTTCATTTCCTCACTTCGGGCCTGGTCAGGCAGGTCACTTCGCTCTGCCTTCTTTCTGCAGGCGGATTATCTGTTCCGGGGAAAACAAGGAAATTGCTACCGGAAACCTTACTGCGGTAAGAGACTATCTCTATATTGACGATGTGGTTGGGGCCTATGCGTGTCTGCTCGCGCAAGGTGTATCAGGTGAGGTGTACAATGTGTGTTCAGGAAAAGGTATTTCCATAGGAGATCTTCTGTCTCTTATTATCGGTACTTCTGGAGCGGAATACCGTGTTGTTACAGATCCCGGTCTTCTTCGGGAGCAGGATCAGTTCCAGCAGGTCGGCAGCCCTGAAAAATTGAGGTCTCTGGGCTGGACGCAGAAGGTTCCGATAGAAAAAGGCCTGAAGAGGCTTTATCAATGGTGGGAGGAGAGATTGTGAGTGTTTTCCTTGTTGCAGTTGTTCTGTTTGGAAGAATCACCGAATGGGAGCACTTCCCCCATTACGGAGGAGGAAATGGAATTGTTACCAGAGGAGAAGTTGTTCTTGCAGCTACTTCAGGAGGTCTTCTGTTTTCACACTACTCCACCGAAGATAACAACCTTGTCCCTGATTCAGGATGGACATCACCAGGAAAACTCTCGTATGACCGTGTCTCTCATGTAACCTATGATGATTCCGGAAACCTCTGGGTATCCATGAACGGCGGCGGAATAGATGTGTTTTCGCCTGACGGTTCCAGAAAAAGTTTCAACCAGATTGACGGGCTTCCACTGAACCTGGGAATAAACCAGACCATGCCCGATTCTTTCACCTATGTTGCTACTACCCAAGGGCTTTGTATAAGAAAGGTTGGTTTTTTCGAGACCTTTAATTCCCTTTCAACAGGTGGAGGGCTTCCGTCGGACAACATTACCTGTCTTTCTGCTTCCGATTCCGGCCTTTACATTGGAACAACTGCCGGGCTGGTGTTTCTTTCCCGGTCAGCAGATCCGCAGCAGGAAAGTTCATGGGTTTTACAGAATATCGATGCGGTTTCCGTTTCGGTAATGGAGTGGCAGAACGATACCCTGTGGGCGGCCACGGCCGCAGGGCTTTATTCAAAGGCTCCAGGCCAGTCATGGGTAAAGGATGTGCTGTTTCCCAGTGGGAATATTTCCTCTCTGGCATGGGGTTCGGGGGGGCTGGCGGCTGGGTGTACGAACCAGTGTTTCATCCTGAATGACGGTGAATGGCACCAGTACTCTACCAATCTAGGTGGGAATGCTCTCACAGGTCTGGTATGGGAGGGAAGCCGGTTGTACGGTGTACTGGCCAACACCTACGCAGACAACAGGCTTTCCGGAGCCGGGCTGGCCCTTCTTCTGGAAAACGGTTCCTGGCGCAGAAGCGTTCCGAACTTCGGACCAGCTTCAAATGATCTTCGGGACTGTACCATTCTGCCTGACGGCAGCGTGTGGGTTTCCAGCAACAGAGCCGGGGTTTCGGTTCTGGCAGAACAGAAATGGCAGCATCTGGGTCGCTACATGACTGACATTAACCAGAATTTTGCTATCTGCCCTTCCGGAGTAGGAGTATTTGTTTCCTCACTAGGACACGGTTTAGACTGGCTTTCCTGGCAGAATGGAACAGTAGACAAAACTATTCACCTCACAGAAAACGATGGCCTTCTGAACAACAGAGTATTCTGTGCTGAACAAGGCGATGCGAATACTGTATGGTTTGGACACAGAACTCTGGAGGAAACGGAAACCAGCGGTGTATGCCGGCTGAAATGGGTACCTGGCGATTCAAGTTCCATATCATTTACAGATATTACGGGGGCAGACGGGCTTCCCAGCAAGGAAGTTAACGCTGTTCTACCGGAAGGAGACAGGTACTGCTGGGCTGGTACCGATGGAGGTCTCGCTTACATCGATATCTACATGCAGACCGTGAGGAAAACATACACCGTGCAGGATGGTCTTCCGTCATCTCTTGTTACCTCTCTGGCAAAAGACCGATCTGGAACTGTTTACGTCGGTACAGCGTCGGGGCTTGCTTACTTGAACAACGGCACAGTTACAGAAGTTGAGCATATTGAAGTGGGAGTTACTGCCCTTGAATGTGATGGTTTGGGCAGCGTGTGGATATCTACCGGGGAAGGGTTGAAAAGGTATTTCAGAGCCTCGGGAGTTTTAGAAGAGTACACCACTTTCAATAGCCCTCTGGTAAAAGGAACAATCTACGATATAACAGCAGACGCAAACCGTGGTAACCTCTGGCTGGCCACCGACCACGGTTTCTGGAGAGGCACACTTTGCAGCGGGCTGTCCGGTAACGGTTCCTCACCGATGGTTTACCCTGACCCATTTATTCCCGGTCGCGGTGACATACTTGGGATAGCGGGTATCCCAGACACTGCCGCAGAGGTAAGTATTTATGATATTGCGGGAAATCTTGTTTACAGGTTCTCAGCCGCTGGTCGTGAAAGCATTGCATGGGATGGCTTAAACACCCGGGGGCAGCCTGCGGCTTCAGGAGTTTACTTTTTGCAACTGGAACAGGCGGGTACAGTATTCGATATGCTGAAGTTCGCTCTGGTGAGATAGGGTAATGTGACCAGCCTGAATAATGCTATATTTGAAGGAGAGAGATGCAGGTAACGATAGTCTGTCTTACGGAAGCAGACACCTGTGCCGCGGAGATAAGAAAGGAAATCCGATGAATCTTCTTGTTACCGGAGGTGCGGGTTTTATAGGAACTAATTTTGTCAGGTTCATTGTGAAACACCGCCCCGGTTGGGCTGTTACTGTGCTTGATAAACTGACCTATGCCGGCAGAAAAGAGAACCTTTTAGAATTTGAGGGTTTACCCGGGTACAGGTTCATACAGGGAGATATATGCGATCCGGCGGCTGTACGCGAAGCAATGGCAGGCTGCAATGGTGTTGTTAATTTCGCGGCTGAAACCCATGTAGATCGTTCCATAGACGACCCTTCCTCTTTTGTAAAAACAGATGTTGAGGGGGTCAGGATTCTTCTGGAGGAATTCCGGAAAGACGATTCCAGAAAGATGTTTCTGCAGATATCCACAGATGAAGTGTATGGCAGCGTAGAGAGCGGCAGGTCCAAAGAGGGAGATCCGCTGTGTCCGAGAAGCCCGTATTCCGCATCGAAGGCCGGAGGAGAACTTCTGGCAATGAGCTACTTTACAACCTTCGGTGTCCCGGTTACAGTTACCCGGGCATCAAACAACTACGGTCCGTACCAGTACCCTGAAAAGCTGATCCCTCTGTTTATTACCAATGCTTTTGAGAGAGAGAGGCTGCCTCTGTACGGTGACGGTGGAAACATGAGAGACTGGTTGTTTGTTGATGATCACTGCAGTGCTCTTGTTGCAGTGCTGGAGCGGGGAAGACCCGGGCAGATCTACAATGTGGGAGACGGGCAGGAATTGACAAACACAGAGGTTACAGCGGCGGTGATTGAGGCTACCGGTGCAGATCGATCTCTTATCAGGTATGTGGAAGACAGGCTGGGGCACGACAGACGGTACGCAGTGGATGTTTCAAAGCTGCAGCGGGAACTGGGCTGGAAACCTGAAATGGATTTTGCAACTGGTATTTCCGTTACTGTTAACTGGTACAGAGAGAACTCGCAGTGGTGGAAATCAATTAAATCAGGAGAGTTTCGCGAGTACTACAGGAAGATGTATTCAGAAAAACTTGATAACTCGGAAAGGATCCGATAAATGAGAATACTGGTAACCGGAGGAGCTGGTTTTATTGGAAGTCATCTCAGTGACAGGCTTCTTGAAAAGGGTCACTCTGTAATAGCTCTGGACAACCTGATAACCGGCAGCACCGACAACATCGCTCATCTTGCAGGCAGACGCGATTTCAAGTTTATCAACCACGACGTAACAGAGTATATATACATTCCCGGAGATATAGATTTTATTTTTCACATGGCATCCCCAGCCAGCCCTATCGACTATCTGATGTACCCGATACAGACGCTGAAGGTTGGTGCACTGGGAACACACAAGGCTCTAGGTTTGGCGAAGGAAAAGAACGCAGGGCTTCTGCTCGCTTCAACCAGCGAGGTTTACGGCGATCCTCTTGTGCACCCTCAGTCGGAAAGCTACTGGGGAAATGTTAACCCTGTTGGCCCCAGAGGTGTGTACGATGAAGCAAAAAGATATGCTGAAGCACTTGTTTTCGCTTACCACAGAACACACGGTGTAGATACAAGAATTGCACGTATTTTCAATACATACGGGCCGCGCAACAGGGCGGATGACGGTCGAGTTGTTCCCTCTTTTGTGTGTCAGGCAATCAAAGATGAAGACCTTACGATTTTCGGTGATGGTGCTCAGACAAGAAGTTTCTGTTTTGTATCAGATACTGTTAACGGGCTTATTGCCTTGATGGAAAGCGGTTATCACGAGCCGGTAAACATAGGTAACCCCAACGAAATGACTGTGAAGCAGTTTGCCCTTGAAGTAATCAGGCTTTCGGGAAGTGCCAGTTCTCTTACTTACAATGACCTTCCAGTTGATGATCCCAAAGTAAGAAAGCCTGACATCGCAACGGCGGGCAGGGTGTTGAGCTGGAAACCGGAAATATCCCTCGAAGACGGGCTGAAACAAACCATAGAGTATTTCAGAGGAACGATTAAGTAATGCTTACAATTCTTTTTGTTCTTTTTGCTGTTCCTGGTGAGCTGCCGGAAGATGTTTCGTCTGCACCGGAGACACAGGCTTCTCAGTTTTCGATTTTCGAGCCTGTAGACAGGAATGAATACATTCTGGATGCCGGAGATGTTCTGCAGGTTGTTGTTGAAGGCGGCATCAGTGAAGTGATGATGGTTTCCGGGCTTGGCTCTATAACCACATGTCAGGTTTCGGGGGACGGAAGAATACAGGTGTCCGGTATAGGCCAGCTCAGCGTTACAGGTCTTACAATCAACCAGGCGGAGCAGGCTCTTAGGGCTCTTACCCGCAGGTACTACAGTCATGTGGAAGTTGGGCTTTCCCTTCTGCAGCCCAGAACTGTGAGAGTCTGGATTACCGGTATGGTCACTCACCCGGGCAGGTACACGATGTACGCCATCAACAGGGTTAGTGATCTTGTAAGTGCCGCTGGAGGAATGTCTTCGTATTCTTCCAGAACAGGGTGGATGATTACTGAAACAGGAGATTCCGTGTTTGTTGATCTGCACTTCGATCCCCTCACCGGAAAGCCGGTTTGCGATCCGTTTGTCGATGGTGGTGCCGGTGTTGTGTTCGAACTGCTGATCTCTCCCGTGTATGTGTTAAGACCGGGTATCAGAAATTACAACGATGCCTATGCAGTTCCTGAGGTTGAAACCTGGGATGCAGTTCCCGGTGAAACCGTGGAAGATCTGATGTACAGAATTGGCGGTATATCCGGCAACATCGATCTTGCAAGGAGCGTTCTGATAACCCGTCGCGGTACTTCTCCTGTGTGGGTGAGAAACCAGGGTTTTTCTCTGACTCCAGTTGAGGCTGGTGATACTCTTCGGCTTGTGGTAGAGGGTAACGACATCTATGTTGCAGGGGCTGTTCACCAGCGTGGTATTGTCTCATACATTCCCGGTGCAGTTGCCAGAGTTTATGTAGAAAGAGCCGGAGGAAAAGTTTACAATGCCAATATCGGAGGCACTACGGTTACAAGAAATGGTGCTGTTCTTGCCTCGGGAGAAGAGGCGCTGGGAACAGAAGTTCTTCCAGGTGATGTTATAGAGGTTCCGTACAACTGGGTAGCCCAGCATGCACAGGAAATAGGCATACTGGCTACTGTTGTGGGAATTACCTCTGTGATTATCAACCTGTCGAGGTAGGTAGTGATGTCAGATAAATCCATTTCAGAGAAGTTCGCAGGCAGAGTTGTGAAGCAGGTGGCAGCCAATGCCCGAAGTATTGTTGTCCTCTGCTTTTTTGTTGCGGTATTGTCTTCCATATGGGCACTGACCAGAACTCCAAGATGGAGCGCCTGGGCTGCAGCAATTGTTCCAGGATCCACCTCTTCCTCTCTGTCTGCCTCGGCAGGAGCACTGGGGTTGGGAGATGCAATGGGCATTATGGGCCAATTTGGTTCAGGAGTACTTCCCCAGCCTGCCGGAGTTGATATTACCCTTGCCACTCAAATTCTGGGTTCCCGCAGAATACAGGAAAGAATTATTCTGAAGTACAACCTTATCAACAGGTACAGAGCCAACAGCATGGATAAGGCTACAAAGAAGTTTGGTGAGAGCTTTTCAGTTTCACTTTCCCCCGAGGGAGTAATATTTGTCACCGCTGAAGGCGGTTCCAGAACGGAAGCTGCCGCCATTGTGAATGACATCGTAGATTTTGCCAATCAGGAGCTTTCGACCCTTGTAACCAGCAGAGCCAGAAGAAGTCGCATTCAAACAGAATATGCTCTATCCCTTGCTTTGGATTCACTTGAAACATCAAGGGAAGCCATGGAGTCTTTCAGAGTTAGAACAGGTCTTATCTTTCCGGAACAGCAGGCCTCAAGCATGATGGATATCATGGCTTCCATAGAGAGTGAAATGGTTTCCGCCGGTGCAGTGCTTCAGGGGCTTTCCGGAAACCTTTCATCGAGAAGCGCTATCTACAGTCAAGCAAATGCCCAGTACAGGTACCTGGAAGAAGCGCTGCGTGTAAGGTCTTCTTCAGGAGATTCTCTGAGCATTTTCCCGGTAATGGACAGTATGCCCGCCTATATGCGCGAGTACGAAAATCTAGTGGTTGATATTGAAACCAGAAGTGCCGTGTATTTGTTACTCAGGCAGGAGCTGGAAAACCTGCGTATTGAGGAATCCAAGGAAAGCCCCACAATAGAAATAATCGTACCGCCGGCACCTGAATACCTCAGGGTGTATCCCAAAAGGGCAGTTATGGTGTTAACCCATGTTCTTATTGCCTTCATTCTTTCTATAGTATGGATTGTTTTTCTTACGTGGTTCAGGTCTGTTCTTGACTCTCCGGAATCGGGTTCCTTTGTGAGGGGTATACTGGCAGATGTCAGAAACCAGTTCCGCAGGCAGGGGAATGGTACTGAAAAGAAGTAAGATACTGAATCTGGGTTTTCCAGCGCTGGTAAGTCAGGGGTCACTTGCTCTGTGGGGTGTAATCTCTATACTTATCGCTAGGCGTCTGCCTGATAATGCCTACGCGGTGTATGCCCTTTCCCGTTCAATCGAACTGTTCGGCGGTCTGCTTGGCGGCGGCTTTGTGCTAAGTGCCCTTCTTAAACTGGGCAGTGAAAAAAGCAGCACACAGACATCTGCTACAGCCAATACAGCTATGCTGGTTACACTTGTTTTCAGTCTGGTTACAGCTGCGATACTTTTGTTGTTTGGTGACTATATAGATTCTTTTTACCCGGAGATACAGCTATCAGGTATTCCGCCTGTTATTGCTCTTGTGGTTGTTACCGGGGCACTGGCTCAGATTCCCAGAAACCTTCTTCTTACCAAGCTGAGTACCGTAAAGGTCATGAAAGCCGACATACTTTCTTTTCTCATCCGGGGCGGGATAGTAGGATGGCTGATATACACTGGTGTTCTCACTGGAGCGGTTCAGGTTTTGAAAGCAACTGTTCTGGCGAACGCAGGAGCGTTCCTGTTCAATGCCTGGAATGCACGGAAACTTTTCGATCCGGCAGCCGGAGTGAACAGGGCTTCTTCAAAGCGTGTACTTCAGTTTGCAGCTTACTCGCTAGGCACCAGTTTTGCCGGCTTTATCTACACGAGAACAGACATTCTGATGCTGGGTAAACTGGCACCGCCTGAAGATGTGGCGGCATACAGTGCTTCAAGAGCCCTTACCTCTATGGTGGTTATGGTCTCGGCTGCAGCAAACATGATCCTTATGCCGGCTGTGTCCCGTGACTGGACCAGCGGTCTTAAAAAGTCTGTAATGAAGAGAGCCATGAAAGCTGTTGCTATTGTTGAGTTGATTCAGCTGCCTGTTGTTGTTGTTCTGGTGATCTTCCCCGTACAGATAATCAGTACGGTCTACCACGGCAGATATTCTGCGAACTGGCCCATCCTTGCAATTCTCGGAGGGCTTGCACTTGTAAGACCTTTTGGCAGTATCTTTTCCACAGTCAGCTCGGCAATGAACAAACCGCAGTATTCCTTCTGGTGTATTCTTCTATCGGCAGGAGTAAATGTTACACTCAACATCGTTCTGATACCGCGAATGGGTGGAGTTGGTGCTGCATGGGCCACTGTTGCTGCCGTTGTTTCCGGTGCCGTGGCTGTTGTTGTTCTTTCTGTTCTTCACTGGATGAAAGAAACAAAAGCAGAGCAGCACTTATGAAACAAGTTGTGATTATTGATGATGAACAGGATATAAGAGAACTGGTAGAGCTTCACCTGAAAAGGGCAGGCTTCAGTACAGTTTGTTTCGAGAATGGCGGCGACTTTTTCAACTGGCTTTCTGCGGGGAATGAGCCGTCTGTGTGTATTCTGGACATCATGCTTCCGGATATGCAGGGAACGGATATATGCAGAAGAATAAGGTCATCCCAACAACTTTCCACTCTTCCGGTAATTATGCTTACAGCCCTTGGTCACGAAACAGACAGGGTTGCCGGGCTGGAACTGGGTGCAGACGATTATGTAACAAAGCCTTTCAGCCCCCGGGAGCTTACAGCCAGAGTAAGGGCAGTTCTAAGAAGGCAGAGAGCAGCTTCAGAAAACAGCAGGCTGCTGTGCGGGGCTGTTGAAATGGACACTGAAGCTTTCAGGGTTAAAGTGAATGGAAAGAACACGCAACTGACTTCCACAGAGTTCAGGATACTCAGAATACTTCTTGAGGGGAATGGGAGAGTATTTTCCCGTTCGAAGCTGCTGCGTATTCTCTGGGGTGGCGAGAAGTTTGTTTTTGAAAGAACCATTGATGTTCACATAAGAAACATCAGGGAGAAACTGGGCAGTGCTTCAAATATAATACAGAATGTAAGGGGTGTTGGTTACAGGGCGGGAGAGTCGGACTGATGCCGAGGCGGGCTCCGTCACTGTTCCGGTCTATTCTTACAGGTTATGCCTGGATCGTTGTTCTGCTTGCCACAGGCATATCAATTCTTGTTAACACATCTTTCAGGTCTGCCTTTAGAGAAAGGGCTCTGGAAGACCTTACCAGATCAGCCTGCGCCCTTGTGCCAGCTGTTCGTACAACTGTTTCCGATTCAACAGATTTTGCTCTGGACTCTCTGGTCAGCGAGGCAGCTTTCCTGATGGGCACAAGAATAACAGTGATCGACCGAAACGGTCTGGTTCTTGCAGACAGCGAAAAAGATCCGGAATTGATGGAGAACCACAGAACCAGGGTTGAAGTGATGACTGCCCTGAATGGAGCATCTGGGCAATCGGTAAGATTCAGCCGAACTCTTGGTCGTGATATGCTTTACACTGCTGTTCCAGTTGTATGCGATGACTCTGTTACAGCAGTTGTTAGAACAAGTATGTTCTTCGACAGTTACTCGGCAGCCCTTGGTTCCATTGTGAACAGAATTCTGCTGGTAGTGCTTGTAGTAATGATGGCAGCAGTGTTCACCGGGTGGCTGATTTCAAGGCGGATTGCCAGACCCATGAGTGATCTTGCCGATGTTGCCGACAGGGTTCGCAAGGGTGAACTGGGTGCCCGAGCCGCTCCCGGCCACACCAGAGAGCACAACAGTCTTGCATTTTCTCTGAACGAAACACTGGCGAAGAACCAGCAACTGATCAGTGAACTGACCCGCTCTAACAACAGAAGCAGTGCCATTCTGAAGTCTATGATTGAAGGGGTTGCAGTGATCTCTTCAGACAGATCAGTTCTTCTTCTTAACGATTCCTTCAGAGAATTGTTCAGCAGGCAGAATACTGAAACTGTTCTGCCATCTGAGGTAGCTGACCTTTTCAGTGATACAGAGCCTGCATCAGCCGGAACCATCGAGTATTCAGGCAGGATAATTGCCTATTCCAGGGCTGAGGTGGAGAGTTCCGGAGATCTGGTGTTCTCATTCAGGGATGTTACAGGTGAAGTGCGACTTTCCCAGATGAAGAAAAGCTTTGTAACCAATGTCTCCCATGAACTGCGCACTCCGCTGACAGCTATCAAGGGATATGCCGAAACTCTCAAAGATGATGCTGAAGGTGACGATGCAGGTTACCTGGAAATAATACTCAGGAACACTAACCGCCTCATAGCACTGGTTAAAGACATACAGATTCTCAGTGAAGTAGAAAGCGGATCCGGTTCTCTGAAAAAGGAAAAAGTGTTTGTTGCTGAGGTGCTTGAAACAGTTGTACCGCTTTTTCGCCAGAGGGCGAAGAACAAACACATTGCCTTGAATGTTGTTGCGGAAACAGAGACCCTGGCGGTTAGCGCGGACCGCTACAGAATAGAACAGGTTTTTGTTAACCTCATCGACAATGCGCTGAAATACACGCAGTCCGGCTCTGTTGAAATCAATATCTCCAGGCAGAATGACTTTGCTGTTTTCACAGTGTCCGATACCGGCTGCGGAATTCCACCTGAAGCAATACCAAGGTTGTTCGAGAGGTTTTTTGTGGTGAATCGCTCCAGATCAAGAAAGCTGGGCGGCACCGGTCTGGGACTTGCCATTACAAAGCATATTATTGAGGCTCACAGGGGTACTGTCAGTGTATCAAGCACGCCGGGGGAGGGCTCCGTATTCAGGTTTACACTGCCCCTTGCTTGAACACAACCGAGGCTTTCGGTTAACAATCACATTGGCACAATTGTTCAGACACACCGGTGCCGGCAGCTGAACAAACTGGAGTTATCAGAATTCTTTTTTTGAAAACAGATACAGCACCATTGAAAGCACAACCAGAGACCATACCAGCGGATACAAGTTTTCGGTGACACTGGTCAGCTTGTGGAATATGATGAAGTCCTGCTGCTCTATCGGGTTGACTGGTATACATCCGTACATCAGGTTTTTGAACCCCGCACCCAGAGGAAGGAAATACTCCTGATACGCGGTATTGTATTCCATTGTATCTGTTACTTCGTTAATAAACGTGGATTTTATCAGAGACATAACGCGAATGCCGGGAAGAACAATGGAAACCAGAGTGATGTATTTTGAACGGACTGCGTAGTACAGCAGAACGTTAAGAGCCACCAGCACAGCGGCTATCTGCAGAATACCGAGAAAACTGACAAGTATATTGTGGGGTATGGTGTGAGATTTGATGGATGCTGTGGCTGCAATGATGCCAAAATACACTGCAGAGACCAGCGATATGTGTACAAACAGTTTCCACAGCAGGCGAAGCATGTACCGCAGCCTTGAGCCAGGCAGGGCAAGCCACAACTTGATTCTGTTGCTGGCCAATTCTTCAAAAAACAGTTTCAATGAGATAGCAGAAGCGTATGAGCACACTGCAAAAAGGGTGAAAAACTCCCAGAACCCGGAACCGTCATATCTGGTAGATCTGTCATAAAGTTCCAGCACAACTATCATTACAGCAATCACCAGTACAAAAACACCAGTAAATGCGATAATGATTTTGTTACGCTTTGCAGTAAGCACTGCACCCGCCTCTCATTGCAGCAGAGCTTATCTCTGGAATACAATATTCTATAATATCTTTAGACAAATTAAAACTCCATGGATTTGATTTTTATAGATATTACGACACCGGCAATCAGAAGCCACACAACCGAGTATATGTTTGCCTGTGCAATCCGGTAAAAACCATCGGTATAAATGTCTGAAAACCAGTGCACGATGTTATACACACCGATATCAACAGGCAGAACAGATCGCACCACGAGAACACCCAGTGCCTGTTTGCTGCTCATGAACATCTGTGATATATAAAGAATGAACCATGGCACTATTACCATTATCGGCAGTGTGAGCTCACCTGGAACAAAAAGAGTAATCAGCATAGACAAAACAGTTAGCAGCAGTGACAACTGCAGTATACCCGCGGCTATCAGAAAGTAGTTTACCGTACAGTTGTGAAACTTGAGCTGATGAACAAAAACAAGAGCCAGCATCAGAACAACGATTACCAACAGGCTTCTAAGCCAGATGCCCAGAAACACTCTTTTAAAGTATTCGGTGCGTGATCCTGGCAGTGCAAGCCAGAGTTTAATTCTGTTGCTGTTCAGCTCTGCAAGCAGCTGCTTGCTGGATACCATGGCAACGACAGAATAGAACACCACAGAATAGGAAGGCAAATCCATGAAGAAACTGCTGAGCTTTTCCACAGACAGTGTTGGCAGATAAAGAGCCAGTGCAATGGCTGCGGCAGCTGCAACAGAGAAAACACTGGTGTCGAATTTTTTTGTAATCATTCCACTGCAACCAGAAAAATGTCTTCAAGGGTAACATCAGTTGCGTGTTTCTGCGCAGTATCGCCGGAAAGACCTTCCCTGTTCACAATACAGTGTTCAGGGGAGCTTAAGAAGCGATGCTCTGCCGGAATACCAAGGGAATCAGCCACTTCAAGCGGCAGTTTCACCGTATTCTTCATGTTATTCATTGTGCCGGAAGCTTTGTTTACGCCATCGTGTATTATGAGATAGTTTCCCCCCTGGCGCTGGGCTTCGTGTATTCTGTGTGTGCTCTGCAGCACTGTTGTTCCACTCTTACACATCTGGTTTATTCTGTTTCTGACCAGATGAATATTGGTGGGGTCAAGAGCTTCCATTGGCTCGTCTAGAATTACTGTTTTCGGGTTGCCGGACAGGATAAGAGACAACAGCAGCAACCGTCTCTGCCCTTTTGACAAAGACTTCATTTTTCTTTCAATTCTGTCTGAACACCGGAACTGGCCTGCAAGTTCTTTTACAGCATCAGTGTCAATCATAGCCCCGTTTTTGTTGTATTCCCTCACAAGATCAAGAAGGTTGCATCCTTTGGGCATTTCAACATCCTCAGGCAGGTATCTGAGCCTTTCCCGTGAGGAAGGGTTGAGCGAGCTGACCCCGTCTATGAACACCTCTCCTGTGTCCTGTTTTCTGAGGCCTACCATAATGCTCATAAGTGTGGATTTCCCGGCCCCGTTGCTGCCCAGCAGCACTGTGTTGACCCCCCGTTCTATTTCGCAGCAGAACCCCGGTGCCAGCCCTTGAATACTTCCGTATTTCTTTCCCAGATTCTGCACGGAAACAATGCTTTCTGATTTGGTATTGCCGGACAAATCAAACCTCCCGAACGATGCTACTCAGGGCGTCAAAACCACAGAACAGCTTCACCTGATGATATACTCGCTGAAAGCAGATTCTAAAGGATTGGCAACCCACAGACAACTGTCAATAACTGTTATTTCCAGAACATTCTCGGGGATGATAAATGAATCGAGGTATTCGCCGTAAATGGAGTACCTGTCACACACTGCCAGTTCAGCAATATCATCATCAAGTGAGGTTACCTGTGTTTTTTCACTTGTCAGCGGTGGAAGAACAACCACAAGAGTAGTGTCGTCAAAGGCGCAGATGTCTACTATGTGGATGTTGAAGAAACCTGGATCATTTTCAGGAATACTAAGCGGTATTCGGCGGTAGAACTCGTTTACCATTTCCATGGTGTAGATGTTGTACAACCGTACATTGCTTTCGTAGAAGGAGGCTACAGCCAGAATTGAATCCCCGAGAACGCAGCTGAACATGTTTCTGTTTGAAATAACGATGTTGGTTTCCAAAGAGGTATCCCACCCGCCGAAAGACCACAGCTTATCGCCGGTGTCTGTGTTGAACACAGTGATAAAATCATTTTCTGCCAGGCTTGTAGCAACCAGAAGTGTATCGTTCATCACCGCAAGATCGAATGGGCTGGAAATTGAGATATCACTTAGATACTCGCCACTGGTACTTATTCGATCTATCCTTGAATTCATCATGTTACCAATATATACGGTTGAATCAATAATGGCAGCATGGCCTATACGGGAAAAATGTCCCGGGCCTTCCCCGGGTTCGCCCATAGCCCACACATCAAGCGTGTCTGACAGATTGAAACAGAACAGCCTTTCCTGACCCTGGTCGGTTACAACCAGAATTTCCCCGTCTGTGGCAATTGCTGCAGGATTGAAATAGTTATCTGTGCCCTGCCCGGACACTGTTTGAAGCAGTTCCAGGTGTACTTCCCCACCGGAGAATCCGGCAGGCTGGTCGCTTGATTCAGCCCAGTCTTTCCATTCCTGCAGTTCGGAAGCATTGTCGCCCTGGGATACATCAGCTTCAGCAGCGGATTCATCGACCGGTGCCGAGTTCTCTGAACAACCGAAGGCAAACAGCGCTATAAATGACAACACGGCAATACCGGCTCTGACAGGGAATACACTACCCATTAAGCTTTCTCCTATTTGTTAAATCTTTACCAAAGAATTCAATATAGAGATAAATATCTACAGGAACTAGTGCAAATTACCCCGTTTCCATGGAACATTCTTCCTTTCACATTTTCTTAACCGTTTCTTAACATTTCCCAGATACTCCCTTAACACTACAGTGCGATGTTTCCTCTGTTACCGGCAGTTACGCCGGAGCAGGCGAGAAAGAAAGGAGTATGAGTTGCGAAATATCACAGCAGTGTTCCTGATCGTTGTTTCAGTTGCAGCAGCCAGCGGGGAGTTTGCCACAGGGGGCGCGGAACTTCTGAAGTTCAAGGGCTACTTGATTGCGGCATTCAACGGCTATGGCGAACAGAATGCGGATCCTGATAATGGTTTCGATGTTCTTGCCACAATTGAATGGTGCCCTCGTTTGAATAACAGGCTTGACGCCAAAATTGCCTTCAAATCACAGCCGACCAGATACACAGGCAGTATTGAAGATCTGAGCCTTACAACTGAAGACATAGTTGTCAATATGCATATCTGTCAGGCGGCAACATTTTCCATGGGGCACTTCAAAAGGCCTTTCGGTTACTGCTACACAAGATCAGGCAGCAGTATGTACTTCCGGGATCGAGCAATGCTTTGTGGCATTTTCGGCAACTTCGGCAAACGCGATATAGGCGCAAATATGGCACTTCACTTCGGTTTTGCAGACATTGATCTTGCATACACCAACGGGGCTGGAGACAATGAGCCGGAAGATGACAGCCACAAGAGTTTTACGGCCCGCGCAGTGCTTGAACCGGTGAATGGTATTCAGGTGGCCGGGGCGTTTGGCAGCTACTCGGAAAATGCCGATACCACCGGCGAAGGAACAGTTCGGGCCACAGCACTGGATTTCTATTCGGTAATAAATCTACCAGTTAGCGACACAGTAAAGCTTTTTTTCAGCGGAGAGTACATCACTGCAGGCGAGCCAGTGGAAAACAACGCAGACTGGAACAATGCCAGTGGCTATGCGGCAACACTTCTGGCCGATTTTGATCTGGATGGGAATGTGATTCAGGCAATCAGACCTGCAGTTCGTTACGAAAGCAACAGCCCCGGGTATACCGGTGATGACCCGAAAAATGACGCAGGAGCTGTGGATTTCTGCTTGAGTATTGATGTATTCAGCAGTCGGAACACAATTCAGACAGGTATGCGCAACTATCTGTTTCAGAACACTGAAGAAAACGGCTATTCAGATATGTATTTCACATGGAGAATGAAGTTTTAGAAAAAGGAGAAGCAAGATGAAAAGGAATCTTATCAGAATGAGTATTTCGCTTGGTGTGGTACTGCTGGGAGCATGCGGCAGCCCCGGGTCTGAAACCGCCGATGCGGAAACAGGAAATAGCGAGACTGCAGAGATCAGTGTGGTAGGATCAACAACCGTCCAACCCCTTGCCGAGTGCCTGAGCGAAGCCTGGGAAGCAATCAATCCCGCTGTATTGATTACAGTCAGCGGTGGAGGAAGCAGCGTTGGTGTAAAGAGTGCATCGGAGCAAACAGCTGACATAGGCATGGCTTCCAGAGAGATAAAAGACAGCGAAATACAGAGCTGCCCGGATATTGTAATTCACACCATAGCAAGAGATGGAATTGCCATTGTTGCTCACCCGGATCTGGGTGTTGACGGGCTCACAATGGATCAGGCCAGAAGGATATTCGCGGGTGAAATCACCGACTGGAGTGAAACAGGAGCATCCCCGGGAACAATACTTGTGGTTGTCCGGGAAGAGGGTTCAGGCACACGGGCCGCTTTTGAAGAAATAGTGATGGGTGAGGAAATTATATGTGATAACGCAATTCTTCAGCCTTCCAATGGAGCGGTGCGAACAACTGTTGCCTCCACGCCCGGTTCAATTGCATTTATCAGCTTCGGGTACCTTGACAACACCACAAAACCCCTGGCGATCGATGGTGCTCTTCCCACCACTGAAGATGTGAATTCCGGAGCATATCCCATAGTAAGGCCGCTAAATATGGTGACCTTCGGTGAGCCTGAAGGGGCAGCTGCCGACTGGCTTGAGTTTATAGCAGGTGAAGACGGACAGGCAATAGTAGCCGCAGAGGGCTACCTGCCTCTCTGAGCAGGGAGAAAAAATGACTTTCGGAACAAAGCGAGCCTGCACGGAAAGAATAATGCGCACTGTACTGCTTGTTTCTGCTCTGACCTCGGTGCTGATTGTTGTTCTGATCTTCGCGTTTACAGCAAACAGGGCAGTACCGGCATTCCATGAAATCGGTATCTGGAAAATGCTATCAGATACAACATGGAGACCCGGCAGCGATCAGTTCGGTATTCTTGCCATGGTGGCCGGAAGTGGTATCGTCACCCTTGGGGCAGTGTTTCTGGGAGTACCTCTGGCGCTGGGCAGTGCTGTTTTTCTTGCAGAGATTGCTCCGCAGTGGATTGCAGCAGCAGTGAGACCTTCCATAGAACTGCTGGCTGGTATTCCATCGGTTGTTTACGGGCTTTTCGGTATGGCCGTGATTGTTCCCATGGTAAGAACAATTCCCGCCCCGGGAAATGCCGGCTACGGTGTGCTTGCGGCATCGGTGGTTCTGGCAGTGATGATTCTGCCAACGATCACAAGTATCTCAGAACTTGCGATCAGAAGTGTACCTGCCGGGTACAGAGAGGGCTCTCTTGCTCTGGGGGCTACAAAGTGGGAGACAGTTCGCAGGGTTTTAATCCCTGCGGCGAAGCCCGGGATTGTCAGTGCTGTGATACTGGGGCTGGGGAGAGCTCTGGGAGAAACAATTGCCATGATAATGGTTATAGGTAATTCTGCCATTCTTCCCACAGCTTCCACCGGCAGTCCACTAAGCATATTTCTAAGCAGGGCAAGAACTCTCACAGGCAATATTGCAGTTGAGATCTCCTATGCCACAGGAGTTCATGAAAGCGCTCTGTTCGCAACGGGAGTGGTTCTTTTTGTTCTGATCATGCTGGTTAACAGTTCAGCGGCATTGCTTCTGAAAAGGAGGGCACGCTGATGAACAGACGGAAGCTTTCACAGAATGCGGCATTCAGCCTGTTCTGGTTTGCTGGAATTGTTTCGGTGCTGATAATGGCAGTGGTTGTTGGCTATGTGCTGATAAAAGGGCTGCCGGGAATCACACTTAACTTTTTTACCACCTCCCCCCGGGGAGGTTTGTCGGGAGAAGGCGGAATCTACTCTACAGTTGTTACCACTTTCTACCTGATTGTTGTTACACTGGCTTTTGCAGTTCCTCCGGGAGTGGGAGCCGCCGTTTACTTTTTCGAGTATTCCGGCGGCACCAAAGGCCGGCTTACAGGAAAGCTGGTGAGCCTGGCGCGGTTCGGAGTTGAAACTCTTGCCGGTGTACCCTCCATAGTATTCGGATTGTTCGGCTACGCTGTGTTTGTTTCTGCAATGAACCTGGGGTTTTCCATTCTGTCGGCTTCCATGGCAGGAGCCTGCCTGATAATCCCTGTAATAATAAGAACAACAGAAGATGCGTTGAGGTCGGTACCATCGGCTTACAGAGAAGGTTCTCTTGCATTGGGTGCAAATCGGTGGGAAACAACATGGAAGGTTGTTCTGCCGGCGGCGTCCAGAGGAATATCAACAGGTATTCTGCTTAGTGCAGGGCGTATTGTCAGTGAAACAGCAATTTTCTTTGTAACTCTGGGTGGAAGCTACAGGGTTCCCCACTCGTTGATGTCCGGGGGAAGAACCATGGCCCTTCACGTGTACTACCTGGCAATGGAAACAAGAGCTTTTGACAAGGCAATGTCTACAGCAGCTGTTCTGGTGGGTCTTATCGTTGTGATGAACCTCGGAATAAACACAATTACCGGCAGAATTGCCAGGAAACAGAGGTGAACAAACTGAAAACTGAAGTGAAGGGAATGAGCACACAGAACTACAGCCTTTTCTACGGAAGGTTCAGAGCCCTTAACAAAATCAGTATAGAGATACCTTCGAACAGGATAACTGCGTTCATCGGACCTTCCGGGTGCGGGAAGAGTTCATTTCTCAGAAGTTTCAACAGAATGAATGATCTTATTCCCGGTGTAACTACAGAGGGGAAAGTGTGCATAGACGGCAGGAATGTTGCAGATGAAGATGTGGTTCAACTGCGAAAGAAAGTCGGAATGGTTTTTCAGAGACCAAACCCGTTTCCTAAGTCTGTTTTTGAGAATGTTGCCTACGGTCCCAAGCTTCACGGGGTAAGAAACAGATCGAATCTTGCAGTTGTTGTGGAAGAAAGCCTGAAAAGAGCGGCGTTGTGGGATGAGGTTAAAGATGACCTGCACAAATCCGGAATGTCGCTTTCCGGCGGACAGCAGCAGAGGCTCTGCATAGCCCGTGCAATTGCCGTAGAGCCGGAGGTGATTCTTATGGATGAACCAGCGTCAGCGCTTGATCCGGTTGCGACTCTGAAGATCGAAGAACTGATGAATGAGCTTAAGGCAAACTACACAATAGCAATAGTGACCCACAACATGCAGCAGGCCGCCAGAGTAAGTGACTACACTGCATTCATGCTTACCGATGGGAACCGTGCCGGTAATCTGATAGAGTTCGGCACCACAAAACAGATTTTTACAACACCTTCAGACAGGCGAACAGAAGATTACATAACCGGCCGTTTCGGCTGACAGGGGGCGGTAATGACAAGAGAGATTTTCAACAAAGAGCTTCGGGAAGTAAAAGACAAGCTGTTTCAGGTTACAGTAGATGTAAGAAGAAACTTGAATCAGTCGGTGAAGTACCTTGAAACAAGGGATATGACCGGCGCAGGAATGATAGTGGAGTCAGACGAGATGATCAACCTCAAAGTTCTTGAAATAGAAGACCTGTGTCTGGGCATAATAGCAACTCAGCAACCAGTGGCATCTGACCTGAGACTTCTGTTCTCAATCCTGCAGATTTCAACTGAAATAGAACGGATTGGAGATTACGCGAAAGGGATTGCCAGAATTAGCCTTAAAATCGGTCATGAAAGCCTTATCAAGCCCCTGATTGATATTCCCAGGATGGAACAGCTCGCCGGGCAGATGCTTGCTGACGCAATTACTGCGTTCACGGAAGACAACGCAACAGCAGCAGAGAGCATTTCCAGAAGAGATAGCCGGATTGACGACCTGTACAATCAGGTGCACAGGGAACTTCTGACATTTGTGATGGAGAAAAGGTCAAACATCAACCAGACAATAATGCTGGACTGGGTAGCCCACAATCTTGAACGGGTGGGAGACAGAGTTACCAACATCTGCGAGAGAATAATATTTACAGTTACAGGCAATTCCATTGATCTGAATTGAGCCTCTCTGCCAGTTCGGTGTTGGAACTATTCCCGGGGAAAGGGGTAGAAATTAATGAAGGCAGGCAAGTAAGAGCTTGTGCTTCATCCGGTTAATCCGGTCGAACATCCCTCCTCACCGGCGTATCTGTAACAACACAGATGCGCCGGTTCTGTTTGAGTTCAATTGGTTCCAGTAAGTTAGTGGCTGCAGGAAACGGGAAGTAAAACTGGAGGATCGTGCAGGTGAACAAAAAAACCAAAGTTCTGTTTCTTTGTACAGGCAACTCTTGCAGAAGCCAGATGGCGGAAGGTTTCTGCAGGTTGTACCACTCAGGAGAAATACAGGCTTTCTCCGCCGGTATTGTGAAGCACGGCCTCAACCGTTTTGCCGTGAAGGCAATGCAAGAGGCTGGTGTCGATATATCCTGTCACTTCAGCAAGACGGTGGATGATCTGGATGAAAAAGACTTTGACTTCGTGGTAACAGTGTGCGATGACGCGTACGAGAAATGCCCGTATTTCCCGGCTGTTACCGCTGTTATTCACAGAAGCTTTGACGACCCTCCCAGGCTGGCGGCAGAAGCGGCTACCGATGGGGAAGCACTCGTTCACTACCGCAGGGTGCGTGACGAGATAAAGGAATTCGTTTTTGACCTTCCGTCTGTTCTGCACCGCTGACTATTGCCGGAAGTTTGTTTGTTGTGACTCAGCAACAAGTCTCCTGCCTGCAGAGGTGATCCTGTACTTCTGAAGCCTGCTGTTGGGTTTTTCGGGAAGGGTCATTTCAATCAGCCCGGCATCCAGTGCGGGATGGAGGTAAAGCTTCTCAAAGTTATCCCGTCCTTTAAGACCAAGTATTTCCATTATCTCTCTTCGGGAAACAGGGTTGTTTCCCAGACATTCGAGAAGTTTTTTAACTTGCCCTGCGACTTGCCCTGCGACTTGCCCTGCGGAGTAGTCAAAATCTTTTACCGCTTCAAGGATTGCTGCAAGCATAAACTCAATGAAAGGCGAACAGTTTGCAGCAGTCGTACTGTCGGCCAGAGCATCATAGTATTCCTGCTGGCGACTGTGAACAATACTTTCAACTGGAAGAAACGAGAATACAGGGTTCCATTCCGTAAGAATCAAAGTCTGCCAGAGGCGACCCATGCGTCCGTTACCATCTTCAAAGGGGTGTATAAATTCCAGTTCGTAATGAAATACAGAGCTTTCGACTACAGGATGGTGGTCACTTCTGTTCAACCAGCTGAACAGCTCACCTGTCAGAAAGGGTACTCTGTCTGCAGGTGGAGCGACATGAACAAGTTCTCTGGCTCCCATAACTCCCACATTGCCGCTCCGGTACTTTCCCGGGAAATCCAGAAGTCCTGACGTCACAGCCCTGTGGGCTGCCAGAAAATCAATTTCACTGCGAGAATTCCATTGGTTTAGTTTTTCATAGGTAGCAAACGCGTTTTGAACTTCGCGTATTTCACGGGGAGGAGCGATTACACGCCTACCCCCGATAACAGCTGTCATCTGTTTTTCAGTAAGGGTGTTGCCTTCAATTGCCAGCGATCCGTGGACTGTCCGGATGCGGCTTGCCCTTCGCAGGCGTAAATGTCGTTCTGCGTCTGGCGAGGAAGAAAGGCGGCCAACGAGCTCGCATACTTCCCCGATCAGTCGCTCTGTTTTTGCAGTTATCTTAAAGGGAGGAGAGTACAGGGGATTCTCTGCCATTTTGCTCCTTGGTAATCTTTTTGAAACCCATCAAAATATTATAACAACTGCAGTACTGCCGAAGTAATATTGAAAACACAATTTGCCAATACTGCTGTGCACGCTCTGTATCGCCGGAAGAAGGCTGTTTCTTTATAATCAGGGATAATCAGTGGATGGAGAAAATATGGCGCGTGGTGTATACATTGCAGGGGCCGGGAAAGATGCAGGGAAAACAACCCTGTGCCTGGGGCTGCTTGAGGAGTTCAGGAAGGTTCTTCCGAGTGGAGTGGCATTTACAAAACCCCTGGGGCAGAAAACCACATTTGTTGAGGGGGAACAGGTAGGGCAGGACTCCTGGTTTGTAGACAGGGCTCTTAACATGGGCCTTTCTCTGGACAATTCAGCACCTTTCGCCGCCTCCCGCGGGTCTGCCGCCAGGTATATAAAACTTGGTGAACCGTCTGACCTGCCTGGAAGAATACGCAGGGCCTACAGAGAGGTGGGCAGGAAGGGCAGAATGGTTGTTGTTGAAGGTACAGGCCATCCGGGAGTTGGCAGTGTTTTTGACATGTCAAACGCCAGAGTGGCAAAGATTCTGGGAACTCCTGTGATTCTGGTTCTCGACGGGGGAATCGGTTCAACGATTGACAGATTCAGCCTGAGCGCCTCTATGTTTTACAATCTGGATGTTCCTGTGCTGGGTGTTGTTATCAACAGAATAATTTCCGGAAAGATGGACACGATAAAGGAACTGCTTGGGAAGTGGTTCGGTGATAGGGATATACCTGTGTTCGGCTACATTCCCTATGAAGACAGTATTGCAAGACCGTCGCTGGGGCTTCTTCAGCGGGCACTGGGAGCGGAACCAATTGTTACTGTAGAGTCCGGGGAAAACAATGAAGTGGCTGGGCATATAACTGCTTTTGGATCTGCAGAGGAAGTGCTTCGGTCGGTAAGAAAGCATCCGGGCAGGTCACTGCTTGTTGATCACTCCCGTCCGGATATTCTTGATGCACTTGTTGTTTCAAAGATATCGGGAGGGAAAGGCCCCGGTGCTGTTATAGTGTGCGGAGGAGAGCCGGACACAAGAAGAATCGATGCTTTTCGTGCCACTGGAATTCCCCTTTACTCCACGGAACGGGGTATTGAACAGTCTTCCGGAAGGATATCGCAGAGAATATTCAAGGTAGAGCCCCACGAGGAACACAAGATAAAGAGCATAGTAAAACTGATCAGTTCAAATGTTGATACTGCTTTGATTCTCTCCCATCTATCAGGAGAAACCAGAGGGGAGACAGGAGAAAAGAAACCGGGAAGATTCAGAAGATTTCTGCGAAAGATTTTCAAGGGATAACCATGATCAAACGGTTCAGCCTGTACGGATTTCTGAAGAACCAGAAGTACTACGAACCTTTCCTTCTTCTGGTTTTTCTTGAGAAGGGCCTTTCATTTTTCCAGATCGGTCTGCTGATCGCTTTCCGTGAGCTTGCTGTAACTGTTATGGAGATACCCAGCGGAGCACTGGCCGATTCCCACGGCAGAAGGCTCTGTATGGCAGGATCCATGGCCGGGTATATAGTGTCTTTTGTCGTTTTCGGGCTCTCCTCTTCGTTTTTCTTGTTGTTTATTGCCATGTTTTTCTTCGCCATCGGGGATGCTTTCAGAACCGGCACCCACAAGGCCATGATCTTCAAGTGGCTTGAAAACCAGGGAAGGCTTTCCGAGAAAACGAAAATTTATGGAATTACCAGATCGTGGTCTAAAACAGGTACTGCTCTCTCAAGTATTATTGCCGCAGCTCTGGTCTGGAGAAGCGGAAGTTTTTCCGCAGTGTTTCTGTTCTGTATTCCGCCCTATCTGCTTAATCTGATAAACCTTGTTACCTATCCCGGGAACTTGGAGGGCGAAGAGCACGGCGGGAAAACTCTCCGTGACAGCATAGCTATTATGAAATCATCGGTTATCGAAGCTGTTAAGTTCAGACCGCTGCGCAATTTGATGATAGAGACAATGGGTTTTCAGGGAGTGCACAAAGTTACAGGTGACTACATACAGCCGGTAATAAAAACTATGGTGGTTTCTATTCCTTTGCTTGCAGGGCTTCAGGGAGATAGAGGTTCGGCTGCAATGGCAGGAGGAGTCTATTTTGTTCTTGCGGTTCTGGGAATATTCGGATCCCGCTTTTCACACAGGCTGGTTTCCGCTACTGGAAGCGACCGTAAAAGTGCCACGGTTCTATGGCGTGTTAATTTTGTCTGCTATACTGCAATGATACCCATGCTTATAGCTGGGTGGTACACAGGTGTTATTGTTGTTTTTATCGTACTTGAATTAATTCAGAATCTGTGGAGACCAATGCAGGTCAGCAGGTTTGATCACGTTTCTCCAGGAAAGAGAAGAGCTACTGTGCTTTCCATAGAATCTCAGGCAAAATCTATATCGGCTATGATTTATGCTCCCATTCTTGGTATTCTGGTAGACAGATTCGGTCTGTGGGTTCTTGGTGTTACCGGAGCCCTGGTCGCCTTGTTTGTTATGGCAGAAAGAAAAGCACAGTATCGAGCTGTGCGGTAAACCGGTTATGCGGGTATATTTGTCAGATGTATGATGTTTTTGAAAAAGCCGGACACAGTCTTTTCCTGGTTGGCGGCGCGGTACGCGATAAACTGCTTGGCATTCCAGAGGGCGATGTTGACTACGCAACTGATGCCCGGCCGGGGGATGTTATCGATCTTCTGTCTGATACCGGTATTAAGGTAATTCCTACAGGTATCAGATACGGTACTGTTACAGCTATCTACCCAGGCACACACGAAAAAGCCGAGATTACAACCTTCCGCAGTTCCGAGGTTTACAGAAGGGGTTCAAGATTTCCGTCTGTGGAGTTTGGTGGAACTATCGAAGAAGACCTTAAAAGACGTGATTTTACCATAAACGCAATGGCTATTGATTCGGAAGGAAGGCTTATAGACCCCTGCATGGGAAAGAAAGATCTGGAAAGAAAGGTGATAGATACACCTGGTGACCCGGATGCGGCTTTCCTCGACGACCCTCTTAGAATTCTCAGGGCCTACAGATTTGCAGCAAAACTCGGTTTCAGCATTGCCGAGAGGGTAAGACAGTCTGCCAGAAACTTTTCCACTGAGCTTTCCACCATCTCCGCCGAAAGGAAATACAAGGAATTAACAGGTATCCTCACTGTGAAACAGGGAGGAAGAGCAGTTGAAGCACTTTCAATGATGAAACAGGATGGTGTTCTTCTGAAAGTGATTCCCGAGTTGGAACACCTGTTTGTAATAGACGGTTTGAAACAGGGCCGATACCACACCGGAGACGCATGGCACCACACTCTGGAGGTTGTTTCTCTGGTTCCTGCTGTGGCTGTTTTAAGGTGGGCGGCCCTGCTGCATGATTCGGCGAAGGGTCTTGTTCGTCACGTTGACGAGGAAGGCGAGGTCCACTTTTACGGTCACGAAAAGCTTGCTGAAAAAATAGCTGTTTCGGTGGCAGAAAGGCTTCGTTTTTCCAGAGCCGATAGAAGGGCTTTGTCTGTTCTGGTGAAAAACCATATGCGACCAGTTCTTTACCACTCAGAGTGGAAAAACAGTGCCGTTCGAAGGCTGATGAGGGATGTGGACGACCAGATTGACAATCTGTTTCTTCTGGCGGAGGCAGATATAAAGGCGCACTCCGGTGAGTATGTAAAAAAGTCTCTTGAATCTTTGCAGGAATTAAAGCAGCGGGTTGCAAGGCAGAACATGGGAAGAATAATTCCCGCTGAGATGGGGCAAGACCTTCATGCCATGGGTTTTGAGGGGCCTGTAATAGGCACAATCCTCAGGATGCTCGAAGAAATGACCGACGACGGGATACTGCCTGCGAACCCCACAGTTGATCAGTGTTTCTCTGCCCTGTGGGACAAGCAGTCAAAAATGCTGAAAGAGTCAGAGCAGAGTTCAGGCTGAGGTGGAAACCCCAGGCAGGCTGCATAAGCCAGCGATGGTTCGGTCTGAGAGTCGCCTCGAAAAGAACAGCATCAGATACATCACCAGCCAGGAAAAAAGTATTCTTCCCGGCAGGGCTGCAACCGCCCACGCACCCAGGGATCCCACAAGTACGGTATCCTCTATCACGGCGTGACATATACTCATAAAGGAAACGGAAGCCAGTATTTGCCTAGGTGGTATGGTTCCCCTTGCCGCTTCTCTGATGATCATTCCGCCGCCGTATGAAATTCCCAGAACAAGACCGATGACTGTGATTGTTGATGCTTCGTCTCCTATGCCCATAGGTGAGAAAACAGGTCTGAAAATACGTTTTAGCAAGGTCATAAACCCGATTTTGTCTAGCAAATCCATCACAGAGAGTACTGCCAGTATTACAAGGAAAATGGCTACCATGCTTCGCAGTGTTCCCATACCCCATGAGGCAAGGCCTGCTCCCTGTTCCGCACCACTCCACAGAACAGCAGGAGTACCCTGAAGTATTCCAGTAACACGGAAGAGCTGCCCGAGAATTATTCCAAAAGCCAGCCCGGTTATCAGCCTGAATGGAATCAGAAACCATGGTTTAACGCCAGCTTTTGCTGCGACTGTTATTTCTACAGGCAGCGAATGGGAAACAAGAAGCATACTGCAGAGTGTGGTTACCTGGGCGGTGTTCATGTGAAGCGGATGGATCATGCCGGCTGTAACAGTTAGCCCGCCGTACATGTTGGAAAGCATACCGGTTACCCATGCCAGCCCTGCTTCACCTGGAAGCCCTGCCAGCTTCATAACTGGTGCAATAGCACTTGCGACCGGGGCAAAAACCCCGGTGAGCTCAAGAATTTTCACAGCCACAAGGGCAGGTACCATTACTTTGAACAGATCAATGCACACGCCTGCTGTCTTTGCAAGCATAGAGATCGTCCATCGTGTTATCTGTTTGAACATAGCCGCTAATATAGCTGGTCTGTCCGGCATTGCGAGCATGGAGATAAATGCCAGATTCGGCACTGTTGTGAAGCAGAGTTCACAGGATACTTTCTAAAGCCGGTACAGATTTCAGGCTTTTTCTGTGATGAATACCAGTTCTCCTGCACCTGCAGGCTCTCCGTTGTAACCTCCGAGCACGGAAAGAACCCTGAACCCCGCCCTGTGAAGCAGGTGTTCCGCTTCCCAGCGGAATGTGTAGCGCATGATGAATTCCTGAACCAGCCTTTGCTTTGATCCGTCAGGATGCTTTACCGAGAAGATAATTTCACAGTGTACAATCTGGTTAACCGTATCAACGGAGGGGTTTCTGTACGAAACGGTGACTTTTCTGCCGTCTTTCATGGTGAATGGAGGTTCTTCTCCGAATTCAACTACTCTTCCGGTGTCTGTAAGAATTTCCAGATCGGGGTCAAAGATATCGAGAACGAAAGTACCCCCCGGAGCAAGGTGATTTCCAATACAGGAAAGGCATAACAGCTGTTCCTGAACTGTGGCCAGGTGTTGAAAAGGACGGAAAGGGGTTGTAATCAGTTGAAACTTTGTGTTAAGTTCAAAATTCGTCATGTCAGCCTGGATCAGTGTGACGCGGTCTGCAGTATGTCTGTTTGATGTTATCAGCGAATTTCTGCAGAATGACAGCATGTCTTCTGAAAGATCGAGACCTGTTATTTCAACACCCGCTTCTGCACAGGGAACAAGGGTTCTTCCTGTTCCACAGCCTACTTCAAGCACGGGACCGCCTGTGCTGAGGCACAGCTCTGTGTAAAAATCGATATCATCTCGGCCGGTTACAGACAGATGAGTGTGGTAGTACTCTGCAAATCCGTTGTAGAATTCGTCAGACATGGTGTTTCCAGTTGTTCAAAAGGGCGAAAATCAGTTCATCATGGAAGTTTCCGTTGAAGAACACACTTTTTCTCATATGGCCCTCTTTGCTGAATCCGAGTTTTTTAAGCAACGCAACGGATGAAGTGTTCTCTGGAACCACAGTAGTTTGTATTCTGCTGATATTCAGTGTGTTGAACCCGAAACTCAGTATTTTAAGAAGGGCTTCAGTCATGTATCCGTTTCCCTGATGTGACCGGTTAAGACTGAAGCCAAGGTCTGCTTTGCCGTCCAGGAAACTGAACTCCTCAAAACCGGCAGTACCTGCGAATACGCCGGTCAGTTTAACTGCAATTGTCCAGATAAGGCTGCTCCCGTCGGCGAAACCATTCATGTAGTCTTCCAGAATGCCCTGAACTGCGTCCCGGTTGTCAAGCGGCGCGGAGAGGTATTTCATTACAGCAGGGTCAGAGTAGGATTGAAAAAGCCCCTGCTCATCTGTCCGGGAAACCTGTCGCAGCAGCAGCCTGTTTGTTTCAAGTACCGGGAACTTTCCAGGCCAGGCAATGGGAACCATTATCTTTGAATCATGATCTGGCCTGTGCCGATGTGGTCTTTCCGGGGTTTGAACTGCCCCTGGTCGATCACTGCAAGGCATGCTTCAACACAATTGTTGCCGTACAGAACACCGCTTCCTTCCCTGAGTTGTTCCATTGTGGTTTCCAGATTAAACGGTGGACGGTAGGGTCTTCTGGAAGACATGGCCTCAACAGTGTCGGCAACACACAGAATCCGGGCTTCCTGCATAATTTCTTCGCCCTTCAAACCATAAGGATACCCGGAACCGTCAATGTACTCGTGGTGCTGGAGAACGATATCTGCAATCGGCCAGGGGAATTCTATGGTTTTAAGAATATCGTAACCATTCTGCGGGTAGGTTCTAACTACCTTTAGCTCCAGATCATTGAGTTTCCCCGATCTGCTTAAAAATTCCTGTGGTATTTTAACTTTTCCTATACCATAAACTATGGATGCGAAGTAGATAGCCTGAATCTGTTCTTCCGAAAGGTTCATTTCAGCTGCAATAGCTCTGGCAAGAGCAGCTGTTCTGAGATGGTGCCCATGATAGTAAGGGTCACGCATTTCAACGATCTTCGATATGGTACAGATGGTTCCCCTGAAACTCTTTTCCAACCCCTGATTAACCTTCATCAGCTCAGCTGTTCGTTTTCGAACTACCTCTTCAAGTTCGTTTCTGTGAGCTTCAAGCTGTATTTCTGTTTTTCTCTGCCTGGACATTATCTTCCGGAGCTCGGCATTTTTCTGCCGGAATTTGTCTGCCTCCATCTGTTTTCTTTCGGCACCGAACTTTGCGCTGAGAACTGCAATCCTGTCTTTGCTGTCTGTACTGAAGAGTTCATCCTTTATTTCCTGATATTTTTTCCGGTAATCAAGAGCCTGTTTATAATCTTCTGTGGCTTCAAAGAGTTCCGAGAACTGATGTATGCAGATTGCTTCCAGGTCTCGAGCTCCGATATCGGACGCAATCTGTAATCCCCGGGTGAAATAATCGGAGGCTGTGTTGTACTTCTTTTGCTTCAGGAATGTCGTTCCAACATTGGAACAGGAGATTGAAATTCCCCTGTTATCGAGAAGCCTCTCTTTTAATTCAAGGGCTTTCACAAAGTATCCACGGGCCTTTGTGTGCTGATTCAGTTTTTCCAGAACCGACCCGATGTTTCCGTAAGAGTTCGAAACACCCTGGGTGTCTTCAATCTCCTGCCTGATGGCAAGTGCTTTCCTGTGTTCTTCAAGGGCGAGCTGGCTGTTACCCATCTGTGACTGGATCAGCCCAAGATTGTTGTAGCATTTGGCTATGTTAAGGTTGTCGTCAAACTGTTCATAAAGAGAAAGAGCTTCTCTGTAGTTTTCATCGGCCTGATCGAAAAGGCCCTGCTGTCTGTATATGTTTCCAATGTTCAGGAAGGAAATGGCCTGACCCTTTCTGTTGCCGGTGGAGATTTTGATCTGCAGCGATTTAAGATACCAGTCTAGAGCTTCGCTGTAGTCTCCACGATCTCTGAATATGTTACCTATATTGTTGCTGGTTCCTGCTATCCCTTGTTTGTTACCCAGTTTCTTCCATATGAAGAGAGCATTCCGATAGTTTTCTAGAGCTTCTTTATAATTACCCTTTGCCCAGCATATTGTGCCGTGCATATGAAGGCTTGAGGCGACAGAGCTGTCATCATTCAGACTGCGGGCAAGGACAAGAGCTTCTTCCACATGATGTTCGGCGGTGTTAGGGGAATTGCGGTATTCCGCTTCTGCAAGCTGGTTGAGAGCATCCACCAGTTTCAGACCTGGTTTCGCAACTGCTCTCAGTTTTTTTACTCTGGAAACAAGGAACTTCAAGTTGCTCATTGTATTCCCCCGAAAGTGAATATTTAATTACAACACAGACAATAGCAGGCAGCTTCCCCTGCCGTCAATATTTATTATTCTGGAGAACGTACTATTTGGTGGTATTACCTGCAGGTGGCTTGATGCCAACCACCAGAGAACTCCATTCGAGGGCATACCAGCTTCCGTCGTCTTTCTTTCTGACTGTAATTGGTCTTGGGCTGTGGGCACCGGTGCATGCAACAAACAGCTTGACTCTGCCCTGGTCGGGTGTACCGCTGTAGCGGTTTGTAGTAAAATCAATTTCAAGGTTCTCAGGAAGTCTGTAGCCGCTTGAGGCAGCGGTTCCTGTGAAATAGGAATGAAGCATGTAGGGTTTTGATTTTAGCTGGCTTTCAGCAAGCTGCAGGGTGCTGAATGTAATATCCGGATTCATTTCCTTCAGAGCTTCGATACCGGCAGCACTGTTTTCCGCCAGTATGTTCAGTGCAAAGATACAGGCTGCTGCTGCTCCCTCCGGACTCCTCAGAAGGGTTGGAAGCATTGTAGTGAAAGCTTTTTTAGAAAGAGGCAATTCTTTAACTGTGTACTTCATTTTGTCTCCTGTCTGTCAGAATCCTGTTGAAGTGTGAGAGAAGTATGTGTACCTGTTTTTCAGAAGAATGACTGATAGCTATTTTCTTTTTGCCTTCAAGGCCCATACGGCTGGCAGATTCTCTGTTTGTGAACATCTTTTCCATGGCACCTGCAAGCTCTTCCGCGGAACCCTGGTCAACCAGAATACCGCTTACACCGCTTTGTATCAGTTCAGGGATTCCAGAGATTCTGGTGGAAATACAGGGTACGCCCATACCCATTGCCTCCATAAGAGCAACGGGAATACCGTCTCGGTCTCCATTTTGCGCTTGGATGCAGGGAAGAACAAACAATTCAGCAGTTGAAACAGTATCCAGTGTTTCTTTGGAGCAGAGCGCGCCTGGAAATTCCACAGGAAACTCATAGTTTGTGTTTCTGTATTGATTCAATCTGGTTCCATCGGCATCTGAACCGACAATATTTAGTTTACAGCCTGCACCTTTTCGCTGAAGAATGGCAGCTGCTTCCAGAAGAACCGGCACTCCTTTTTTGGGTACCAGGCCGCTTGCCACACACACTGCCAGACCCTTCTCCGGAGGCTGTTTTCTCTCAGGAAGCTCGGATGTGTTCAGCCCCAGCCGTACCACAACTATATCTTCGCGGTTGAGACCGTGGTTCACCAGAAAATCAATATTGTACCTGGAGATGGTGAAAACCGCTGCAGCTGAAGACAGAACTCTTCGCAGCCTGCTTTCAGATCTGGGAACGAATATATCAGTAGCATGTGTTGTTACAGTGTACGGCACATTCAGTATGTATGCAGCAATTCTGGCTACATGGGCGCTGTCAAGGGCGAAATGGGCATGGATAATGTCAGGTTTCCAGGATGGATCCATTCCCAGTACGGCACTTGATGCCACCATGAAATATCTGAATTCTTTTTCCTTCAGTGACCGGATCAGAGCTTTTGTAAACCGCAGAGCCCTAACAAGAGGAAACAGCAGGTGCCCGGCAGGGCTGGTCAGGTATTTGAATTTGAGAACTCTGTGAACCTTCACTGATCTGCCTGCAGGGTTCGGGGAAATCCCACTCCAGAAATCCGCCGGTCGGTTTCCTGTTGATTTTTCAGGCAGCACAACAGAAACATCCACTCCGGAAGCAGACAGAGCGTCTATCTCTCTCCTTACATAGGGAGGCAGAAAGCCCAACATGTAGAGAATTTTCACGGGCCAGCCATATCGTTGAGGAAACCAGCCAGCTTGCGCATAACGCCTCTGGCTGAAAAAGTTTTCTGTATGGTTTCAAAATCATCAGGTACCCTGAGGCCTGATGTTTTCCACTGGTACTCCAGATTCTCGAACATCACTGCCACCTGTTCGGCATCAGGATGAACGATGTATCCACGGCCGGGATTTCTTATTCTGGCTGCCATGGATCCTTCCGGCACTATTCCCAGAATTGTTCTTCCTGAAGCAAGGTACTCTGCTGTTTTACTTGAGTTTTTGTAGTGGCTTCCCCGGTGTTGATCGAGGTATGCAATAAGTACATCGCAGTTTCTCTGAAACCCGGGAACCTCACGCCATTTGAGGTGTCCCACGTGTGTTACCCGGCCTTTTAGCGGCTCACTGTTTATTTTCCTTAAAGAGGATCGGTCTATGCCGCCTGCCATTTTCACCCTGAGTTTTGATTGCGGGTTTCTGCCGTAGAACATCTTCAGACCCTCAAGAAGTTTTCCAGGGGAATGATTTGCGAAGAAATTTCCAGTCCATCCTGCTGTGAGATGATTGGGGTCAGGGACAGGAGAATCCGCTCTGGTAATCCGATCAGGATCATATCCGTTTTCAGCAACATGGGATGGAGGGCAGATATTTTCGTACTTTTCCAGGAAGTAGCCAGCAGAGTCTTCTGTAGTTGCTATTATTCCCCGGGCCCTGCTTACCACCCTTCTCTCAAGCAGAGATTCAACAAATCTGTTCAGCTTACTGGGCCATTCAACGCAGCTGTCTTCCAACCAGAGATCCCCAAAATAAGGAATAAAAGGCAGAGCAGTTTGCTGTGCTGCTGAAATGGCTATGAGGTGCAGAGAATGATGGGGGCCAAACGAAACAATAGCATGGGGCTTTTCGTCCTTTATGATATTTTTAAGAACTGGAACAACCATTTTCTTCCAGGTAATTACCCTGTCTGGAACCAGTATGTAATTGTGCGCAACGAAGCTCGCAAGCCTGCGCAGTGGGTTCTGCCCCTCATCGGAGATACTGCTTCCAGCAGAAGCCTTTTCGTGGGGAACTCTGAACACTTTCATACCTGAAGGAACTTCACGAAGAAGAGTATTGTCCAAAGCCATTCCCCGGGGTTTGTTCACCGTTACCACTACTACTTCCCAACCGTTGCGTGGAAGGTACTTGCACATGTTGAGAACAACTGAGGTTCCACCTGTAGACAGTGGAGGAAAAGTGTAGGTAACAAGGATAAGTTTCTTCATATTACCTCAGCTTCCTGTACAGATTCCGGAGGATTTCACTCTGCGGTTCCCAGTTGTATCGGCTCAGAGCTGCTTTCCTGCCGTTTTGCTTCATTTTCATTCGTATGCTCCGGCTGGCCGCCAGTTTTTCCACAGCCTGCGCTATCTCTTCGGGGGAGTCAGGATTAACAGTTATTCCACTTTCTGCTTCCTCCAGCACCCTTTTCAGTTCGGGAAAGTCGCTTGAGATTATAGGTACCCCGGCCATCATGTATTCGTACAGTTTGTTTGGAAGCGAGTAGTAGTGGTTCAAACAGGTGTTTCTGAACAGAATAAACCCCATGTCTGCGTCGATGGTAATCTCTGGAAGTTCTTCTGAGGGAACAGGTGGAAGGAAGAACACCCTGTTGTTCAGCCCCTTGTCAGCCGCTATCTGCTGAAGGGTGCCGTTCAATGTGTCCATGCCTATAAACACAAATCTCAACTTCGGGTTCTGAGTAAGTTCCGCTGCCGCCAGCAGTTCTTCCAACCCTCTCTCCGGACACAAAACACCTTGATAGAGAGCAATTATATCATCCGGGGCAGCATTGATCATGGAACGCAGCCGACCTTTTCCCGGAAGATCCGGAAGTTTTTCCGGGGCATTTTCTACAATGTAAAGATTTTGCATGGACGGATACATTTCCTGCATCTTCCGGCCGCGCATAGGAGTTACAGCGATTACTGCGTTTGCTTTTGAAATGTACTTCTGTTCTATTTTTTTAAGTCTTATTCTGTTCAGAGGGTGTGTAGTGGTAAGATACCGCGATGATTCCAGCCACAGTTCATGGCTGTCGTAGACCAGTTTAGCATTTCTCTTTTCTGCAACGGAACCGCAAATTTCCAGTGTGTCCAGATCGTTGGCGTGGTAAACATCAGCATCTACTCCCCAGGCAGCGTTTCTGAGCCTTCTCTCCCAGGGTATATCACGCTGAAGGTCTGCTACCAGTCTTCGCAGCTTGTTTTTTCTGAGGTATCGGATAACTCTTGCCCTTGTTGACATATCAATGCTTTGAGAGGCTTCGGCAACCCTGCTTCGGAGTTTTTGTTTTGATTCAGAGAAAACAGGCGGTCTGATTATACGGACACCGTGCCTGTTCTCTTCCTCCGGCACCCCTGCCTCCGGCATGGCGATTACAGTTACCCGCCATCCGTCTTCTGCCAGAACAGCCATTTCCTTTTTTACCCTTGCATCGTTTGAAAGGCGGTTTTTTACCACCATACAGACACTGCCTGTAGACAAGTTTCCTCCCTGTACAATCTACGCTACAGTTCAAACATAATTCTTTAACACCAGTCTGCGCAGTGTGACTTCAATCCTGTGCTTGGCTATACTTCCGTGTACCCGATCTGTTGTATAAAAGTTTATCGAAAGAGACGGCTTGAGAATATCATTTATAATGGTTGGCTTGAAAGATCTGAGCACAGGTGGATACCTGTTTAACTTTAAGATGGTGGATGCTTTGAACCGTGCTGGTCACGAGGTTGATGCAATACACTTTTCCACCCTTCCAGAGAACATCCGTGGTTCCAAATTAACAGGCTCTTTGCATGTTTTTCGCCGTGTGTTGAAATTCAAACCGGATCTGCTGGTAATCAGTAAAAGCTACAGTTTTATGGTTCCGTTGAGGCTTGCAACTTCCTTCCTGGGCTGCCCGGTGCTCTACCTGGTTCACCACCTTGAGTGGCACGACAGGGCAAACCGTGCTTCCAGATTGAGGAGAGCACTTGTTCGCTGGTTCATAAGAGCAGGGAACAGGGTGTGGGTAAACAGCAGAAGCACAGCTGACGAAGTTGTTTCCCTTGGAATACCCGAAAGCAGGCTTTCCATCATTCCCCCGGGATTCGAAAGGTTCAGAGTTGTATTAAAAAACAAACCTCTGCCGGTGCAGATTCTTACTGTTGGCAATGTGTGTGCCAGAAAAAACCAGCTAACGCTGGTTAAAGCTTGTTCCATACTTCAAAACCTTGATTTCAGATTGGTTATAGCTGGGGATGAATCAGTAGATACAGGTTATTCAAAACTTGTAAGGGAGCAGGCGGCAGTTCTGGAAGACAGAGTAGTTTTTCTGGGACACGTTTCGGCTGGCGAACTTCATGATGCCTACAACAGCAGCCACATACTTGCGAACCTTTCGGTGTGGGAGGGGTATGGTATTGCAGTGGCCGAAGCCATGTGGGCAGGGCTGCCGGTTGTGGCGGCTGACGGAGGTGCTGTGCCGGAACTGGTTACCAACGGGGAAAACGGATTTCTTGTTGACGCACAGGATGTGGAGGTTTGTGCGAATCGCTTACAAGAGCTTATTGTCAGTGAAACGCTGAGAAAGAAGATGTCACACAGCGCGCGGAACAGAGCGGAAGGGCTTTTTTCGTGGCACGACACCGGAAGGGAGTTTGTGCGTCTTGCAGAAGAAACTGCTGGTTGTTAAGTTCGGCGGAACCAGTTTGTCTGATGCGCAGAAAAGACAAACTGCGGTTGGCCACTGTGTTTCCCTGCTCGAGGAATCTGAGAAGCTTGTTATCGTTGTCTCCGCCATGGGTCGTAGTGGTGACCCCTACGCAACAGATACCCTTCTGAAGTTGGTGTCGGCAGATTCAAGTGCCTGCGAGAAGGACAGGCTGATGGCGTGCGGGGAGGTAATCAGCGCGCTGGTGCTGGCTTCTGAATTGCGCAGAAGCGGAATAAGTACAGAGGCGCTTACCGGCTGGGAGGCCGGAATAGCAACCGATGGGGAACCCGGCAATGCCCGTATAGTTAGCGTTGATACAGATAGGATACAGAATGTTCTTTCCAGACACAGAGTTGCGGTAATTTCCGGGTTTCAGGGCCTTTCTCCTGACGGAAATGTGAATACTCTGGGGCGTGGTGGAACAGATACATCCGCAGTTGTTCTTGGAATAGCTCTCGGTGCGGATGAGGTACTTCTTTACAAAACTGTCGATTCAGTTTACACAGCCGATCCTGAGAAAGTGCCATCTGCCAGGGAGCTTTCAGTTATCTCCTCTGAAGACCTGAGGCAGATGGCATGGCAGGGAGCAAAGGTAGTTCACCCGAGAGCAGCAGAAGCTGCTCAGGCATCTGACGCTGTGCTGAAAGTGAAGTCTTTCCGCAGCGGTGAAGTTGTTACCGAAGTGGTGAAACAACCGCTTGAAAACACGAATTATATAGTCGGTGTTGCATCGGGGCCGGTTGTTACCGGGTTTACAGTAATTGGCTCTGGCAGACCTTCCGCCTTTTTTGCCGGTGTGTTCCGGAGAATTGCAGACAGCGGTGTTTCCATGGATATGTTCAGTGTTTTCAAATGTACTGCGGCATTCACCGTTCCTCTGGATTCCAAAGAGGCAGTAGAGCAGATTCTGGATTCCATGGACCTCCACTACACAACGGTAGGTCCGTGTACCAAAGTTTCCATTGTAGGAGCCGGAATGCACGGTCTCAAAGGAGTGATGGCGAGGTTCTGCGAAGCTCTCGAACGGGTTGGTATTGATGCGCTGCAAACGGTAGATTCGCACGCTACCATAAGTGCTCTGGTTCTTGTGAATCAGAGAGACACAGCACTGCAGGAATTACACAGGGAGTTTATTGAATGAATCCATTAGAAGCCGCTGTTTTGGCGATTGTTCAGGGGCTGACTGAGTTTTTGCCTGTATCCAGTTCCGGTCATCTTGCAATGGCCTCGCATCTCATGAATGTTCCTGACGGGGGGCTGGCTTTTGATATAGTTCTTCATCTGGGTACCCTTCTGGCTGTTTTCGTGTTTTATTGGAAAGACATTATCGCTCTGTGCCGGGGAATTGTTTCCAGGGAAAGGAAAAGCCTTGTGCTCGGAGCAACTCTTGTTTTGGGTACCATACCGGTTGCACTTGCCGGTTTGTTTTTCGGTGATTTTGTTGAGGCTCTCAGAGAGAACATGCTTTTTGTGTCCTCGGCTCTGATTGTTACAGGTGCAATCCTGTTTCTGTCGGGGAAAATTGTTCGAGAAACCACACCGGGAGTTACTTTCAGAAGAGGGTTGCTCGTAGGTCTTGCACAGACCATTGCCATTCTTCCTGGAATTTCCCGGTCTGGAACCACCATCAGTACAGGTCTTTTTGTGGGGCTTTCCAGGGAAGAGGCTGCAAGGTTTTCCTTTCTTCTGGCTATTCCCGCTATTCTGGGAGCTGCTGTAAAGGAGCTTCCTTCCGCGACCTGGAGTATACCTGTGGGGGATGTGATTATCGGGTTTACTGTTTCTGCTGTGGTTGGGTTTGGTGCACTGGCTCTTCTGGTGAGATTTGTTAAGCAGGGAAAACTTTCAGGTTTTGCCTGGTACTGCTGGGCAGTGGCCATTGCCGGACTTGTTGCCACACAGCTGGGCTAGTGTAAAGTATACGGATTTAGTGGAGATATCCATAGGAGGATTCCTTGATTATTCTTCTGGCAATTCTGGCATCATGGCCTTCTGAATGGTACCAGGCCTATTCGCAGTTGAACTGGTCAGCTATGGACAGCGTGTCTGCCATGTATGGAGATTCGGCTGTAGATCTTGCTGTAAAAGCTGTTTCGCAGTTCGGGGCAGGTTATGGAGATCCTATTGCTCTGGCGGAACAGGCCGTTCTGCTTGACAGCACAGACTACAGAACCTGGACAGCTCTTGCATTTGTAGGAATGGAACAGGATTCGGTTGCAATGGAAAGCCTGTTTGTAACGGCTTTCAATCTTGTGGATGGAATTGATCCTGTACTAAGTGAAGCCTACGGATACTGGTTACTCTCAATGGGAAACAGCACACAGGCTGTTATTCACTCAAAAGTTTCACTTTCTGTGGATTCCATGTTCGGCCCTGCCTGGCTTACTCTTTCCATGGCTCTTGTTGACCTGGGAAAAATTGATGAAGCCCTTAGTCTCACAGAACAGGCAGCAAACAGATTCCCGGAGTGTTCTTCCATTTTGTGTCAGTACGGTGAAGTTCTTGAACAGGCAGGAGATACGCAGGAGGCTATCGGAGTTTACAGATATGTGATCGATCTGGATCCCTTGATGATCTCAGCCTATTCATCTCTTGGGCTTCTTTATGAAAACAGCAAAAGGAATGGAGAGGCAATAAAAGTTTACAGAAGCATTCTGCAGGTTCGTCCAGAGTACGGCTGGGCCTGGAGCAGGCTAGCATCGTGCTTTCTTATTGAGGGCAGAGTTGATCTGGCAGACAGCTCTTTCAGCAGGGCACTGGAGTATACCCAGGATGATTCGTGGTCTTTGCTCCAGCTTGCCAAACTCAGAATGCGAGAGGAACCCTCTTTTTCCAGAGAACTGCTGGAACAAGCTGTGCTGATTGATCCAGATTACCAGCAGGCGTGGCAGGAGCTGGCTTTTCTGTATGAATCAGAAGACAATTTACAAGCAGCAGAGGCTGCTCTCAGGCGATGCATAGACCTCGATTCTCAGGCATGGCTATACGGTGAACTGGGGTGGGTTCTTGAGAACAGAGCAATGTACAGAGAGGCTGCGGAAGCATACGAGAAAAGCCTGTCCATTGACGACCAGTACCTGTACGGCTGGCAGCGCAGGGGAAATATTTATTACATCAATGGTGACAGCCATGATGCTGCCTTGTGGTACAGTGAAGCCCTTGCCGCACTGGATCAGCAGGATTCGTGGATATGGGGCGAACTGGGCAGCATAGCTGTGGAAGAAATGCTTATTGATTCAGCCGCAGCCTGTTTTTCCGCAGCAGTGGCAGTTGATGAGGAATACTCCAGGGGCTGGCTTGATCTGGCCAGGGTACACAGAATTAAAGGAGAGCTTGAAGAGGCAAAGGTTTCCTTTGACAAATACCTCTTCCTCAGCGGTGACTCCGCTGTTGCATTTGCTGAGCAGTTACTGCTTCAAGACGTTTCAGGAGAGGGTATCGGGCTGCCTGAAGACAGTATGTTGAACAGATGGCCGGACGCCTGGGTTTCTGCAGGCTGGAGTGCCTACTACAGTCACTTCGCACAGCTTTCCGGGGAGTTTGCAGAAAGGGCTTTTCAGGTGAAGTCGGAGGATCCATGGCAGATGATCAACCTTGGCAAGCTGTTTGGTACTCTTGGGAACACACAAAGGCAGAGCCAGTGTTATCAGCTTGCTCTGCAGAACGGCACAGACGATTACCAGATTGCTGTTCAGGTTGCCGATTTCTACTACGATCAGGATATGACAGACGAAGCAATACAGCTTCTAAATGAGACATATGCCATGTTCCCATGGAGTGAGGGCCTCGCCACCGCACTGGCTGAGGCGTATCTGTTCAGTGATCAACTGGAGGAAGCCGCAGAACTTCTTCTTGAAGTGGTAAAGCAGAATCCGGTGTCTGTGTATGCTATCTGCTACCTGGGGCTGATTGAAGAGAACAGGGGAAATCCGTCCGGTGCTCTGGACAGATACCTTGAGGCTCTCCGTATTGAACCTGGATACCCTTATGCAGAGGACAGGCTCCGGTACATCAGCAGTGACAGCTACAATTCCGAGTCTCAAAGAAGCAGAGCCAGATCTTTTAACTGGAGTGTGTGGCTTGATCTGTCTTCCACCGGAGGGAATACAGATGAACAGCATTACGGCGGCGGTGGGAACGCATCGTTTGATTACGGTACTATGGGAAGCTCAGTTTCGCTGGAGGTTAATCTTCACTCGGAGATAAAAGACAGAAGAGACATACGGAAAACGGCATGGGCCTCTGTTTCCACAGAGCATTTTCTTACAGATCATCTGTACGCAGGAGCAAGCAGCAGCTGGGACAGGCAACCTATTACAGTGCGTCCATGGCAGGTAAGCTCATATCTAGCAGCTGGCTGGAAAAGCTGGCCGGCTTCATGGATATGGTTTGCTCCTGAAGCAGGAGCAGGTCTGGTTAACACAAAATGGAGCACAAGACAGGGAAGAACAAACGAATTGACGGCGTTCGTCTCTTTAAGCACCTGGGCTTCCAGTTTGCGGCCATGGCTTCCTTCTCTGTGGCTTTCCGGCAGTGTTTATCTTCCACCCGGTAATACAGATCTTCTGGTCGCAGATGCAGTAGGTGAGATAGAATTCAACATGACGGAAAGGATATCACTTGTTCTGGGTACATCACTGAACTATACCCGTACCCCCGTTGTGGAGAGCTGGAAGAAACTTGATTCAGAGGTTTACATAAGGCTGAGATTCCAGTGATATATCATGTGTTGCTGTTCTCGCAGACGGAGGCTGTATTCTGAGTGTGTCGGATTCAGACACAGGAGAACTTCTTGTTTGCAGACTGGTATCAGGATCACGCCTCATTTCAGTCCGTACCTGCTTTTAGCGCCGGAGAACCACAAACCTTGCTTCACTGGAATACCCCTTCATGGAAACTGCCGCGACAAATACACCCTGCGGCAGGTTGCCCACCATGATCTTGTTTGCCGTTCCCGGGGCTACAGAAAAACTTTCTGTCTGGACTGTTCTTCCGGCAACATCGAAGATTCTGAGATCCGCGCGACCAGTGTCGGTGCTTGAGATCACCAATGACGGTGCGGATGAAGGGGAATTGAGAACAGTAAGAGCAAGTTTGGAACATTGAGGGGTAATACCTGAAGGATTGAAACCAAAAACCTTCAGTTTGTTGTCGCCTGTGCACACCACAAACAGTCTCTCTCCATCCGGATGCACTGCAATGTTTGCTGGCCCTCCGGTAACAGCAATATCACCTTTTACAACAAGATCATCTGTTCCAATAACCGTAATAGAATTCTGATCCTGGCATACTCCGTAGAGGTAGGGAAGATCAGGCAAAGCAGCCATTCTTCCAGGTGTATTTCCAGGGCAGGCCACTGTTGTTTCAACTGTGAAAGATTCCGCGTCTACCACCTCGATAAGTTCCCATGAAGGGCACGAGAGGAACAGTCTGGACCCGTCACCGGAAACGGTGCATCCGAAGCTGTCCATGCCGCTGTTGAAGTGTGTAACTGCGCCGGAGACAGTGTTTATTACCGTCTCCTTCGGGCTCTTGTTGTCTGCTGCAAAAACCAGGCTGGCAGAAGGATTTACAGCCATAGAGTATATTTCGGAACCAGCCCAGAATACATCGGTTACCTCTTGATTCTCTGTATCAATAACAGTGATCATCCCGCTTTTGTGCGACAGGTAAATTCTGTTTTCCAGAGGAGACAGAATCATATCGGAAGGTTCTGGGCAGATACCGAATTCTTTTACAATGGAAAAACTGGAAGTGTCTACCACATGAACAAGATTGTTTTCCTGGTCTGCAACATACAGGTAGTCACTGGAAGCATCGCACTGCAGAGTAATCGGCTCTCCGTCTATGTTTGCAAGACCTGCCAGTGAAAAGTCGGAGTAGTTGTTCACATCAATAACTGTGGCAAATCCAAATCCAACCGCCACGTAGGCCCTGTTTCCGTCCAGAGACAGGCATACATCCGCTGGATTCTGCCCCACAGATACCGACCCCAGAAAGAAGTCCGGGTACTGCGCCATTGCAGCCAGAGCAGCAAGCAGCAGTGCAACAACTGAAAATTTCATTTTATCCTCCGTTTATCTTCTTAGCAGTTCTGTAACTGGCGTAGTCAGTATTCTCCTGAAAAAGAACCACGCGGAAACTGTTGAAACTGAAAGCACAAGACCCAGCCCTGCAGAAAGCCAGCCCACAGGGAACACAGCCAGGGTGTTCACAGCCATTTTCAGCACCGGAAGCAGGTTTAGAAGTGTTGAACTTACCAGGTAGGCAAGCCCGCACCCCAGAAGACCTCCAGACACTGTGCTGATCAGAGACATGAAAAATATCTGAAATGCAAAAACGGATACCAGCCTGTCTCGTTTGGTTCCCAGCGCAACAAGAACGCCCAGCGCATAGGATCTGTTCTTCAGATCGGCAACCAGAGTGTGAATAGCGCTGGCAACAGCAGAGAACAGTATTGCTGCTGCAAGTGCCCCCAGAGCTGCTGTAACAACGCTGACCAGAATCTCAGCCTTCTGGGCTATCCCACGGCGGGTTTCCGCTGAAAGCCCCATATCCTCAGTGTAACGCACGATTGAAGGAACATCTTCCGCTTCCACGGCGGTAACCATAAGGGCACTGTAAGTGTGTTGATCGTCAGGCAAATATAGGGAGTTGATTTCTTCAACGAACTCAATTGGAACTGCCAGTGCAAACAGTGCCATGTTTCTTGAGGTTCCAACAATTTCAGCACGCAGATTAACAGGAGGTGCAGGCAGTGAAGCAATTGAGCTACTGCCAACATTTACCCGAACTTCAAGACCTACTACGCCTTCAGGGGTAAGGCCCATAAGCCCGTTTGATTCTGCGAAACCGGCGTTGTACAGAATAAGCAGATTTTCGCTTAGTATTATGGGAAGTGGTTTTGTGGAGCTGTCACTCAGCGTGTACTCCCAGTCAATGTGTGCCAGCATGGAGTCCGGTACAAATGCACTTGAAACCCCTTCAAGAGTTATATCGGTGTAGTAGTTTTGACCGCCAAGCAGCCCGCGCAGGTATGCGGGAACGTGGGCGTAAACCTGGGGATCAATTCTTTCAACCTGAGGAAGGGCAAGAAGGGAATCCAGGACATCTGAAGTTATTTCAGTGCCGCCTCTCTCTGTCTGGAAAAACCCTGCCTGAACTCCCAGCGGAGTTATGCGAACCTGTTCTTCCGGAAGATCCGAAGAGAGAAAACGCTGCAGAATGTTTCCAACGCCGAGCCCGATGGAAATGAAGAAAACCAGAAGAAGCGAGGCAACAAGAAGCATGCCCTGACTGAAAATGTAGTCTTTCCAGTGACCCCGGTTCCAGAGAGAGATGGCTTTACGCATGTTTTTCATAAAGCGCACCTTCTTTCAGTTCCAGAACCCTGTCTGCCCGTGACAGTATTCTCTTTGAGTGAAGAACAGCAATAATTGCGAAACCGTTCTCTTTCCGTAGAATGTCCAGCATGTCGAACAGGGTTGCTTCGCTCTCCTCGTCAAGACTTGCCGAAGGTTCATCAGCCATAAGAACCTTCGGATTGTTTACCAGTGCTCTGGCCGAGGCAACTCTCTGTCTCTCACCCCTTGACAGGAATCTGGTGGGAGTATTGTCACTGCGAAGACCCAGCCTTGAAAGAATAGAAGATGCGTTTTCTCTTACCTCTCTGGTGTCGGTGCCGCTGAAAACCGCAGGAAGAATGGCATTGTCCATGGCACTGAGGTTTGGAAGAAGGTGAAAATCCTGAAAGATATATCCCATAAATTCTCTTCTGAGTTCTGCCAGCTCAGATTGGGACGCGCTGGTAGTGTCTACTCCGTTGATTAGCAGTTTTCCGGTAAAGCCGGGATCCAGAGCGCCCAGCACACCTAGCAGTGTTGATTTTCCCGCTCCGCTTCTGCCTGTAATGGCTACAAACTCGCCTTCTGACAGGCTGAAGCTGGCGCGGTCAAGCACCTTGATGCTCTGGAAACTCCTGACAATTGACCTTGCCTCTATCAGTGGTTTGCTCATTCAGAAACTCCCCTCCGCCACACCAAGCAGCAAGGCAAAGCAACTGTCGGCATCTATGTGCGTGTCGGAAATAATAATCTCAATCGTGCTTATTCCTCCGTCGTGCCTGGCAAGTATAACACCGGCCCGCACAGGTTCATTCGCATCCGGCTCCGGCCAGGAAACAGACACTGAAAGAGCTGAAGGCCTGATTTTGTCTGCAACAGCTTGGTAATCTGTCCACCATGGAATCTGCCTTTCCAGGGGCAGCAGAGAGAGAAATCCGAACAGATTTTCAGGGAAGAGTACGGTAATGTGCCTGTTCTCGGGAATTACTTTCGAAAGCGATGTGTCTGCGGCAAGAGAGTTGTCCTTTTCCAGATCAAGCCAGCTTCCCAGTGTTACGTGGGGGGCCGGTCCGATGTAAATTGCGATCCATCCGTCACGCTGTGTTACCGAAGCCCGGGCATATCCGTGTTCGGAGACAAGATCAACCCTGTTCTCTTCCTGTCGGGGGTCAAGTTCAAGAACCCTTGCTGCAAGGGCTGCGGCATACTCTGCTGTTGCGTTTTGTGTAAGCAGAAGAAGCTGCGGGTTCAGCGTCGAAATGTCTATACCCACAAGAGAGACACCCAAAGGGCCTTTGCTCAGCAGAGAATCTGCAAGAACAAAACCGCTGAAACTGCTTCCGGCAAAAGAAGTCAAACTGGTATTCAACCCTGGTTCAATGTGTATGTGAAGCAGGGTTGTTGCCGGAACCAGCGGCAGCTCGGGAATGGGGTTGTTCCTGCCGCAGGCTGAAAAAAGCACAACAGTAGTCAGTAGAACAATTGCGGAAACACCGGCTATTTTCATATTTTCCCAGTCTCCAATCCGTGAAAAGTATTGCCGTTCCTGTGTGAATTATGAATAAAAAACAGCCGGAGCAACAGGTACTCGGTTTTGCGTAGAACAAGACTTGACGGGCATTTCACGTAATAGTATTATCGCTGTCCTGCGCTGGCGTAGCTCAATTGGTAGAGCAGCTGATTTGTAATCAGCAGGTTGCGGGTTCAAGTCCCATCGCCAGCTCCAGGGCGAAATAATACGCGAAAGCGTTGCAGTATAAAAAGATAGTGGCGAGGTTCCCGAGTGGTCAAAGGGGGCAGACTGTAAATCTGTTGGCGGATGCCTTCGGTGGTTCAAATCCACCCCTCGCCACCACAGTTCAGGGCGGGAGTAGCTCAGTTGGCAGAGCATCAGCCTTCCAAGCTGAGGGTCGCGAGTTCGAGGCTCGTCTCCCGCTCCAGAACTGCAGGAGGTCGTGCAGGTTTTGGGCGCCCACGTAGCTCAGTCGGTAGAGCGCGTCCTTGGTAAGGACGAGGTCAGCAGTTCAATCCTGCTCGTGGGCTCCATGGGATCTTTGTATGTTCGGCGACAGGTATGTTACATAAACGGGTGGATAACTGAACCCCTTGCCGGGAGTTAAAGGAGTAGCTTATGGCTAAAGAAAAATTTGAGAGGACCAAACCGCATGTGAATGTGGGTACCATTGGTCACATCGATCACGGTAAGACAACTCTTACCGCTGCAATCACCAAGTGTCTGGCTACACAGAACGAAAATGTGAAGTATGTAGCATTTGACCAGATCGACAACGCTCCCGAAGAGAAAGCCCGTGGTATAACGATTGCAACTTCTCACCAGGAATACCAGACCGAAAACAGGCACTATGCCCATGTAGACTGTCCCGGTCACGCCGATTACATCAAGAACATGATCACCGGTGCTGCTCAGATGGATGGGGCAATTCTTGTTATTGGTGCCAACGATGGTGTTATGGCTCAGACAAAAGAGCACGTGCTGCTTGCCCGTCAGGTTAACGTCCCCAGAATCGTTGTTTTCCTCAACAAGGTTGACATGGTCGACGATGACGAGCTTATTGAGCTTGTGGAAATGGAAGTGCAGGAGCTCCTCGAGAAGTACAAGTTTGAAGAAGACAGCCCTATTATCCGCGGTTCCGCTCTTAAGGCCCTCAACAGCTCAGGTGCACCTGATGATCCTGATGCAGCATGCATCTACGAGCTTATGAAAGCTGTTGACGAGTGGATTCCCACTCCCGAGCGCGACACCGACAAGCCGTTCCTCATGCCAGTGGAAGATGTGTTCTCGATCCCCGGTCGCGGTACTGTTGCCACTGGCCGTATTGAGCGCGGTATAGTTCACACCCAGGACAAGGTTGAGCTTGTGGGAATCCGCGAAACCAGACCAACAGTCTGCACAGGTGTCGAGATGTTCCGCAAGATTCTCGATGAGGGTATGGCTGGCGATAATGTTGGTCTCCTCCTTCGTGGTGTTGCCAAAGATGAGATTGAGCGCGGACAGGTTATTGCCAAGCCCGGTTCAATCACGCCTCACACCAAGTTTGAGGGAGAGGTCTACATACTCAGCCAGAAAGAGGGTGGCCGTCACAAGCCGTTCTTCAATGGCTACAGACCTCAGTTCTATTTCAGAACAACCGATGTTACCGGTGCAATTGGTCTGCCTGAGGGTATGGAAATGATCATGCCCGGAGACAATGTAAAGATGACAGTTGAGCTTATCACTCCCATCGCCATGGAAGAGGGTCTTCGTTTCGCTATTCGCGAGGGTGGACGTACCGTGGGCGCCGGAGTGGTAACAAAAGTGATAAAGTAGGTCAGCGGTGAGAATAATAGTAACACTGGCATGCACCGAGTGCAAGCGCAGGAACTACTCCACTACCAAGAACAAGAGAACCCATCCCGAACGGATGGAACTTAAGAAGTACTGCCGTTTCTGCAGAAAGCACACTCTGCACAGAGAAGGTAAATAGGCAGTACTTACTGGAAGAGCGCCGCAGGGCAGTAGCACAATTGGCAGTGCACCGGACTCCAAATCCGGGGGTTGAGGGTTCAAGTCCTTCCTGCCCTGCCAGCCGCTCTTCGCAGAAGTGACAGGCAGAAATGCCGAAAGGACGGGGAAATGGCTGCAAAAGCAGCAAAGACTGCAAAGGAAAAGAACATTCTCATCAGATGGTGGAAAGTTGTTGCAGTGTTTTTCGGAGAGGTAAAGGCTGAGATGATCAAGGTGGCATGGCCCAGCCGCGACGAGGCCATTTCTTCCACCTGGGTGGTTATCGGTGCAGTGGCGGTTGTTGCTGTGTGGATATTTGTTGTTGACAAAGCTACAGCAGTGACCATGACCGGTCTGCTCAGGCTTTTAGGCTGACGTTAAGCTTCTTAGGAAAGGCACACGATGACTGTAGAACCGTTTGAAAAAAAAGACAGCGATGCAGCCGAAGTCGTTGCTGAATCTGAAGAGGAGAATGTCAACTTCAAGTGGTATGTGGTTCACTCTTTTTCCGGATACGAGCAGAGGGTTGCCAAGTTTCTTGAGGGTCAGCTTCTCAGGCGTTACCCGGGGAGAATTGGTAAAACGCTTATTCCCACCGAAGAGATTACCCACAGGAAAAACGGCAAGGAGTACACTAGGGAAAAGAAGCTTTACCCCGGTTACGTTTTTGTTCAGCTGGAAATTTCCGACGAGATAATTATGGATATAAGAGCCATGAGCAATGTAAGCGGGTTTCCGCCTATGAATAGGGGGAAGCCTGTGCCTCTCACATCGGTGGATATGAAAAGAATCCAGGGTCAGACAACAGGAGCTGCCGACAAGAAGGTTGTAAGGATTCAGTTCAAAGTAGGGCAGACAGTCAGGGTCACAGACGGACCGTTCAGAAACTTCACCGGCGTTGTGGAAAGCATAAATGCCGAACGCGGCAAGGTTAAGATAATATTTACGATCTTCGGGCGGAAAGCGCCTGTGGAAATAGATTACAAACAAGTCAGGATGGTTTGAGGGAAAACCGGAACCTTCAAGCTGGTATCGTAAGAATCCGGTAAACTACTGTCTGCCCCAGTAAGGGGAGGGGTCGACAGCAGAAAGGAGTAACCATGGCCAAGAAAATCTTGGGCGTGGTAAAGCTTCAGCTCCCTGCAGGCAAGGCTACACCGGCACCTCCGGTTGGCCCGGCCCTCGGTCAGTACGGAATAAATCTGGCCGGGTTCTGTAAGGACTTCAATGCCCGAACCCAGGGTAAAGAAGGGCTTATCGTTCCTGCGGTGGTAACTGTCTACAAAGACAGAAGCTTTACCTTTATACTCAAGTCCCCCCCTGCTTCAGTACTGCTGAAACGAGCAGCCGGGTTAGCCAAGGGATCTGCTGAATCCAACCGCGAAAAGGTTGGTACCGTCACTGTTGATCAGTGCAGAGAGATCGCGAAGCTTAAAGAGAAAGACCTGAATGCGGCGTCGGAAGAGGCAGCTATCAGCATGATAGCAGGTACTGCACGCAGCATGGGCCTGGAGGTGGTGGATGGCTAAAAGTAAAAGATTCGCCAAAGTCCGGGAAGCCGTTGACAGGGAGAAAAGCTATACACTTCAGGAAACCGTGACAGCAATAAAGCAGCTTGCCACAGCGAAGTTCAACGAGACAATTGAAGTTGCCTGTAACCTTGGAGTTGATCCCAAGTACAGCGATCAGGTTGTTCGAGGCACCTGTATGCTTCCGCACGGAACGGGAAAAGTTGTTCGTGTTCTTGCCTTCGCCAGAGGCGATAAGGCAGAGGAGGCAAAAGCAGCTGGGGCAGATTACATCGGTGATGAAGAGACCGCTACAAAAATAGCAGGCGGCTGGCTTGAATTCGATGTTGTTATTGCCTCTCCCGATATGATGGGTGTTGTGGGAAAGCTCGGAAGGGTTCTTGGACCCAGAGGGCTTATGCCGAACCCCAAGACAGGTACAGTTACCATGGAAGTCGGTACTGCGGTGAAAGATGCCAAGGCCGGTAAGATCAGCTTCAGGGTCGACAAGACCGGTAATGTGCATGTTCCTGTTGGCAAGGCAAGTTTTGAAGAGGATGCTCTTAAAGAGAACATTCTTACCTTCATGGAAAAGGTTATTCAGCTTAAACCGGCTTCGGTTAAGGGGCGTTACCTCAAGAATGTGTCTGTCTCTTCAACCATGGGTCCCGGAATCCGTGTGGATATCAACGATATCCGAACACTGCTCAGGTAGAAAGGAGTTGCGACGATGAGTATTACCAGAAACCAGAAAGAAGTCGTTGTCTCCGATCTTCACGGTGGTCTCGGAGATTCCGGTTCTGTTATACTGGCAGATTTCACCGGCATCAATGTTGAGGATATGACTGAACTGCGTATCCAGATGCGTGAGGCTGGCGTGAAATTTACCATCGTAAAGAATACTCTTCTTAAGCGTGCTTTCGAAGAGATTGGTATAGATGCCAGTGAGGAGATATTCGGTCTTCTGAATGGTCCCACTGCTATTGCCTACAGCGAAGATGAAGTGGCACCGGCAAGAATCATCAAGGCTTTTTCGAAAGCTCACAAGGGATTGCTTGTAATGAAGGGCGGATTTGTATCCGGTAAGTCTTTCAGTGCAGATGAAGTTGTCAGTCTGGCCGACATGCCAGGTAAAGATGAGCTTATTGCCAGGGTGATCGGTTCAATGAATTCACCGCTGCAGGGCTTTGTAATGGTTACCAGTGGTGTTATCAGAAAGTTCCTTTATGCTGTTAACGCCATTACTGAGGGTAAAGAATAACTTGAACAATAGCAACACGGGGTTCACAGGAATTCCGCGAAGTACGGAGGAAATACGATGAGTGAAGACAGAAAGGCCACGGTCATCGAGGCTATTTCAAACATGACCGTTCTCGAGCTCGCAGAGCTCGTGAAGGAAATGGAAGACAAGTTCGGTGTTTCAGCTGCGGCACCGGCAGTAGCCGTAGCTGCTGCTGGCCCTGCCGGTGAGGCCACTGAAGAGCAGAGCGAGTTTGATGTTGTTCTTGAAAGCTTTGGCGCCAAGAAAATCGCCGTGATCAAGGTTGTACGCGAGCTCACAGGTCTGGGTCTTAAAGAGGCCAAGGATCTTGTGGACGGTGTTCCATCCAAGGTCAAAGAGGGCGTTGAGAAACCAGAGGCTGAAGAAGTCAAGAAGCAGCTCGAAGAGGCCGGTGGAACCGCTGTTCTCAAGTAGATACCGGATTACCTATATTGACGGCGGGAGAAGAGTACTACTTCTCCCGCCTTCAGCCCCTAATTCCCGGAATTCCTGCCGGGTTCTAAAACAGTACTGGTAAGAATTTCGTGACATACCGCTAGTCAGCTTATTTCGGTACAGGAGCAGTGTAGAGGAGTGGCAGTGAAAAAAACGAGACCTATTAGGAATTTTGCCCGCGTGAAGCCGGCTATAAGAGTTCCTGACTTATTGAGAGTACAGAAGGAATCGTTCGATAATTTTCTTCAGGCGGATGTTAAACCGGAGGAGAGGCTCCCCCAGGGGCTTCACAAGATTTTGATAGACACTTTTCCCATAGAGAGTTCCACAAAGGAATTCTCTCTGGAGTATGTAAGTTACGATATTGGTCGTCCAAGGCACTCAATACGCGAAGCCGTAGAGCGAGGCGTAACTTATTCCGCACCTCTGAATGCCACAATGCGGCTTGTAACAAGAGATCCGGAAACACTTGTTATGAAAATGGCGGTCGATCAGGGAACCTTCCTGGGAGAGTTGCCGCAGATGACGCAGAACGGCTCGTTTATTATCAACGGTGCCGAGCGTGTTATTGTCAGTCAACTGCACCGAAGCCCGGGAGTGTTTTTTGAAGAGAAAACCCAGCCCAGAGGCAGAAGAGTATGTACGGCACGGGTAATACCCCAGAAGGGTTCCTGGCTTGATTTAACACTTGATTCCAATGATGTGATTTTTGCAAATATTGACAAGAAGCCCAAACGCATACCCATAACCATGCTTCTGAGAGCTCTGGGTTTGAGTTCAGAGTCAGAGATACTTGCTTCTTTCTACCCGGTTCAGGAAAAAGATCTTGCTTCAGTGCTTAAAAGACAATCGAAGGTTTCCGAGATAGTACATAAATCCTTTGCGGAAGATATTATTGATACGGAAACAGGCGAATTTCTTGTAAGGTGTGATGAGCCTGTAGAGAGTGTAGAGAAACTGGAGAAGCTTCTGGAAGCAGGGGTGGAAACAATCAGATTCCTCGAACCTCGTAATAACCAGCACAGCATAGACAGCATCCGTCGTACGCTGGCTAAAGAGGAAGCAGCTCTTGGCGCAGGTATTGAGAAAAGCGAATCCTCTGCCACCATGTGGATATACGAAGCTCTCCGTGGAACAGATGCACCTTCCCTGGATCACGCAAGAAGTTATCTCAGATCTATGTTCTTTGACAGCAAGCGATACAGTCTAAGTGAGGTTGGCCGTTACAAGCTGAACGAGAGATTGAACATAAATACTTCCATGGACAAATTGACCCTTACCGTTCCGGATCTTGTGGCGATTGTCGACAATCTTATTCGTCTCCGTGAGGGAACAAATGTTACAGATGATATCGACCATCTGGGCAACCGAAGGGTTAAAACCGTAGGTGAACTTCTGGGGCAGGAGTTCTCTAAGGGTCTTGCGCGTATGGCCAGAACAATAAAAGACAGAATGGGTCAGCAGGACAGAGAAAAGCTCAGACCACAGGATCTTGTCAACTCCAGAACACTTTCCAGTGTTATAAATTCCTTCTTCGGTCAGAGCCAGCTTTCCCAGTTCATGGAGCAGACCAATCCACTGGCAGAGCTTACCCACAAACGCAGAACCAGTGCTCTGGGAGAAGGCGGGCTTACAAGGGAGAGAGCCGGTTTCGATGTAAGGGATGTTCATCACACCCATTACGGGCGCGTGTGTCCTGTGGAAACGCCGGAGGGACCAAACATCGGTCTTATCACAACCCTTTCGGTCTATGCCTCCATAAACAGGTTCGGGTTCCTCGAAACGCCCTACAGACGCGTTATCAACGGAAAAGTAACAAATGAGGTGTCCTACCTTTCGGCAGACAAGGAAGACAGAACTACCGTGGCCGAAGCAGATTCTCTTCTGGATGAGAACAACAGGCTGGTGGGTCCACTGGTAAGGGCAAGAAAAGCTGGTAACTTCCCTATGGTTATGCCGGAAGAAGTTGAATACATAGATGTAAGCCCCATGCAGCTGGTAGGGTTGTCTGCAGCACTTATTCCTTTCCTTGAGCACGATGATGCCAACAGGGCTCTCATGGGTTCAAATATGCAGCGACAGGCAGTGCCTCTTCTGTTTACCGAAGATCCTTTTGTTGGAACGGGTATGGAGGAAATCGCAGCAAGAGACTCCGGTGCCCTGGTTACTGCCGGCAGAGCAGGAGTTATCACACACGTTGACTCCGGTAAAATCGTAATCAAGGCAGACGGCGACGAGTACGATTTTGACAGAGATGATATTTACAGATTAAGAAAGTTTGAGCGCTCAAATCAGGATACCTGCGTTAACCAGAAACCTCTGGTAGCCGTGGGCGATACTGTGGAAAAGGGCGATATACTCGCCGACGGAATGGCAACAAAGAACGGCAGACTCGCCATTGGCGTGAATGCTCTCGTTGCCTTCACTCCCTGGAACGGTTACAACTTTGAGGATGCCATTGTTGTCAGCGAGAGGGTGGTCAAAAATGACACCTTCACATCTGTTCACATTGTCGAGCTTGAAACGCAGTTCCGCGAGACCAAACTGGGGCCGGAGGAACTTACCTACGATTTGCCCAATGCCACGGAGAAGCGTATAGCAATGCGCAATCTTAACGACAACGGTATCGTTCGAGTGGGCTCCAGAGTAAGAGCAGGAGATATCCTTGTGGGCAAAGTCAGCCCAAAGGGTGAACAGGATCTTTCTCCGGAAGAGCGGCTTATCAGGGCGATCTTCGGAAAAAGAGCCAGCGATGTGAAAGATACTTCGCTGAAGGCTCCTGTTGGTATGTCCGGTATTGTAGTTGACGTGAAAGTTTATTCTCGCAGAGATGATACCGAGAGAGGCAGACGGGAGATAGAGTCTCGTGTTGATGCCCTTAGGGAAGAGCGGATGGACAGCGAGAAAAGGCTGTTTGCCAGCCGGGATGCCATGCTTCGTGAGGTATTGAGCGGGCAGAAAGCGGCAACTTTCATCGACGGGGTAACAGGTGAACAGCTTATTCCCGAGGGTAGAAAAGTAACCGCTACTTTCCTTAAAAAGATTGACTTTACCGATCTTGATTTCAACAGGCAGCTTGTTGAAGACCTTGTGGTAGACGACAGAGCCAGAAGAATTCTTCGCAGTGCCGAAAACAAGCTTAAAGAACTCAATGACAAGTACCAGGATATAGAAGACAGACTTCACCGAGGAGACGAGCTGAAGCCTGGTGTAACCAGACTTGTGAAGGTTTACATAGCTAAACGGCGCAAACTCAGAATTGGTGACAAGATGGCCGGTCGCCACGGTAACAAGGGTGTTGTAAGCATTATCGTTCCCGAGGAAGATATGCCTTACCTCCCTGATGGTACTCCGGTGGATATCTGTCTTAATCCCCTTGGTGTTCCCAGTAGAATGAATGTCGGGCAGATCATGGAAACGAATCTGGGCATGGCTGCAGGAGAACTGGGAGTCAACACTATTACCCCGGTCTTTGACAGCGTAAGTAATGAAAAGATAGCAGATCTTTTGGAGGAGGCCGGTCTTGATCGTGACGGTAAAACAGTGCTTTACGACGGCAGAACCGGAGATCCCTTCGATCAGCGGGTTACAGTGGGAAGAATGTACATGCTGAAGCTGGCACACCAGGTTGAAGACAAAATACACGCAAGATCAACAGGTCCTTACGCCATGGTAACACAACAGCCTCTGGGCGGTAAAGCTCAGAACGGTGGTCAGCGACTTGGTGAAATGGAAGTATGGGCTCTTGAAGCGTACGGAGCGTCACACTGCCTTCAGGAAATGCTGACCATCAAGAGTGATGATGTGGACGGGCGTACTGAAGCTTACAAGGCAATTGTTCATGGAAGGAATGTCGAAACCAGAGGAACGCCAGAGGCGTTCAATGTTCTTCTCAGCGAAATGAGAAGCCTTGCTCTGGATGTCGAACTTGACATGACGGAAGAGAGGGAGAGGTAGAATGCTTGATTCACATTCCCTGAGAGATGCCAATACATTTCCTGCTGATTTTTCAGGTATCAGAATCAGTCTGGCTTCTCCGGAAACCATAAAGGAATGGTCATACGGTGAAGTGACAAAGGCTGAAACTATAAATTACCGCAGCTACAAACCTGAACCGGACGGGCTTTTCTGTGAGAAGATATTCGGCCCGGTGAAAGACTGGGAGTGCAGTTGCGGAAGGTACAAAAAGCCCCGCTACAGAGGTGTTAAGTGCGACAGATGCGGTGTTGAAGTAACTCATTCCAGAGTAAGAAGAAGTCGCATGGGGCACATAGAACTTGCAGTTCCTGTGTCGCATATCTGGTACTTCAAAAGCCGGAAAATCAACAAGCTTCTGGATATCACTAATCTGAACCTCGAACGGGTTCTTTACTACGAATCCTACATTGTGATCACCAGTGAACACCCTTCTCTTAAACCGGGAAAAGTTCTCGATGACGAGGATTACTACGCCGCAAGAGAAACCTACGGTGAAGATGCATTCACAGTGGGAATGGGTGCCGAGGCGGTAACAAGCCTTCTGTCTAAAATTGATCTTGATGAGCTTGCTGCAACACTTCGTACAAGCATAGCCAACGAAACAACGCAGAGCAGAAAGCAGAGGAATCTCAAGCGCCTGAAGGAAGTTGTCGCTTTTGAAAACTCAAAGAGTGACAACAAGCCAGAGTGGATGATACTCAGGGTGCTTCCGGTACTTCCACCGGATCTCAGGCCCCTGGTTCCCCTTGAGGGCGGCAGGTTTGCTTCCAGTGATCTCAACGATCTCTACAGACGGGTAATCAACAGAAACAACAGGCTTCTCAGGCTTCTTGATCTTCAGGCTCCTGATGTTATCCTTCGAAACGAGAAGAGAATGCTGCAGGAGGCTGTTGATGCTGTTCTGGATAACGGCAGCAGAAGAAAGCCAGTAAAGGGTGCAGGAATGCGTCCGCTTCGAAGTCTTTCAGACCTTCTGAAGGGCAAGCGCGGAAGGTTCCGCCAGAACCTTCTTGGAAAGCGTGTTGACTACTCGGGTCGTTCAGTAATCGTTGTGGGGCCAGAACTTAAGATGCACCAGTGCGGTCTTCCAAAAACCATGGCTCTGGAGTTGTTCAAGCCTTTCGTGGTCGGCAGATTGGCCAGGCTTACCGGTGACAAGGTAAAGATGGCCCAGAAGCAGGTTGAAGACAAAGAAGAGATAGTCTGGGCAATACTGGAAGAGGTTATTGCGAACCATCCAGTAATGCTTAACAGGGCACCTACACTGCACAGACTCGGTATACAGGCATTCGAGCCGGTACTGGTTGAAGGTCTGGCTATCAGACTTCATCCACTGGCCTGTGCCGCTTTCAACGCTGACTTTGACGGTGATCAGATGGCTGTTCACCTACCTCTGTCGGCAGAGGCTCAGATTGAGGCCCGTGTTCTGATGCTTGGAAGCCGCAACATACTTCAGCCTTCCAGTGGAGAACCGGTTGCTTCCCCCAGTCATGATATTGTTATAGGTGCATACTACATCACCAAGCCCCTTGCCAGAGACAAAGGCGAAGGTATGGTTTTCGCTTCGAGAGAAGAGGTTATCGGTGCTCTTGATGCCGGGAAAGTCAACCTTCATTCGAGAATAAAGATTCGCGGAATCAACAACATCAAAGAGAAGAACTCCAAAGGAGAGAGACGTCAGCCCAAATACTGGAAGGATTACACAACTCCCGGGCAGGTCATTTTCAATTCCATCGTTCCCGAGGGAATGGGATACATAATGGCAAACGGTCTCACTGATTCTCACGCCAAGGTATTTGGTAAGAAGGGCCTTAATCGGATGGTTTCTAGGTGTTTCACCGAACTTGGTGCTGTAAAAACCGCAGTGTTCCTTGATAACCTCAAAGATCTGGGGTTCAAGTACAGCACAACCTGCGGGCTCACGGTAGGCATGGACGATATGATCGTACCGGATGCCAAGAAGGGAATCATCAGCGAGAGTTCCAGCCGTGTTGCTCAGATCGAGTTTGCATCCCGCAAGGGTGAAATGACAGAGAGTGACAGGTACAACAAGGTTATTGATGTGTGGTCAAAAGCCACCGAAGATGTGAAAAACTCTATGATGGAGCAACTCAGTCACGATAACCACGGTTTTAACCCCATCTACCTCATGGCGAACTCTGGTGCTCGTGGAAGTGTTGAGCAGGTTCGTCAGCTGGCCGGGATGAGGGGTCTTATGGCCAAACCCAAGAAGAAGCTTCTTGGTGAGATAGGCGAGACAATTGAAACACCGATTATTAGTTCCCTGAAAGAGGGCCTGTCGGTTATTGAGTACTCAATTTCCACACACGGTTCCAGAAAAGGTCTTGCAGACACAGCGCTTAAAACAGCCGATGCAGGGTATCTTACAAGGCGTCTTGTTGATGTGTGTCAGGATGTGGTAATTACTACTTACGACTGCGGTACAATCAGAGGCAGAGAGATATCTTCTCTCAAAGAGGGCGAGAAGGTTATAGAGAAACTCAGCGAGCGTATTGTCGGACGAGTTACAGCAGAGGATGTTTACGACCCTGTGACCGACGAAATAATATGTGAGGCCGGTGCGGAGATTACTCCGAAACTTGCGTCATACATTGATTCCCGCTCGATTGAGTCTGTAAAGATCCGGTCGGTACTTACCTGCGAAGCAGAGCGTGGCCTTTGTGCCAAGTGTTACGGCTGGGACTTGAGCCGCAACCGGATGGTTACCGAGGGTGAAGCTGTTGGAGTTATAGCTGCTCAGTCTATCGGTGAACCTGGAACACAGCTCACTCTGCGTACATTCCACACCGGAGGTGTTGCCTCCCGTGAAGCTCAGGATAATCAGGTTAAAGCCCGCCATCCCGGTAAGGTCAGTTTCCGGAACATTCACCTAGTGGACGGAACTGATGCCGAGGGAAAACCCAGCGTAATCGCCTCGAGGAACGGGCAGATAGATGTGGTTGATGCCGACGGAGAAATACTTTCCTCGTATGAGATTTCTCCTGGCTCGATAATGTTCGTAAAAGATGACCAGATCGTTGAACGCGAAGAGCTGCTGTTTGTTGCTGAACCGTTCAGTAATCCCATAGTCAGCGAGCATTCTGGATCTGTTCACTATGTTGATATTGAAGAGGATGTTACGCTGCAAGAAGATATAGATAGTGATCAGCATAGGCAGATGATAATAGTGGAAGACAGAAGCCGAACGCTTCATCCACATATATTCATACTTCCAGAGTTTATGGTTGTTCTGTCCGGACGCCCCAGACGCCGTGAGGAAGAGCTCATCACCTTCAATGAACTTGTTGAAGAGGCTGAAACCGCAAACGGCAGAATAGTGTTTACATACCGTGACACAAATGCTGTCCGGCCAACTTCTCTGTACGATGATATCGTAGCCAGCCACGGAGACGGTACATCGGAAGCGCCTATGCTTTCCATCGACTGCAGAAAGGTTGGCACAGGCAGCTACGCTGCATTTTCGGAAATCGTTCAGCAGCTTGGTGGGGCCACGGCAAAGAGCAAGAAAGACAAGGAAGAGTTTGCTGTTTTGAAGGAGGTTACAGACAGACTTGCAGCTTCCAGCAGCCGGAAGAACGATGAACTTGAAGATGAGTTTATGGAAGCTCTTTCGAACTACAGCCAAAATCATCCGTTTGTTATGGGCCTGGCGTGTCTTGACAAAGCTCATGCGGGAACCCGGCAGGTAATACTTCGATTCAGTGATACTGTTGCTGATTCCCGGATTCTTGTTCTTGTGAGTTTCTTCCAGAAGGGTGGCTTCAGAAGTCATATCGTTGTGCGTGGAAAACAGCGCCAGATGGGACAAGACCAGGTAGAACAGTTCATCAAGGATCATGTAAGAGGTGTGTACCCCATACCAAGCGGAGCCACACTGCATGTGAGGGACGGTCATCTGATCAAAACCGGTACACACATCGCAAGGATGGTAAAGCGGGCCGGTATGCAGAAGGATATCACCGGTGGTCTTCCCAGAGTTGACGAGCTTTTTGAAGCGAGGCGTCCAAGTGATGCTGCAGCCATTGCTGAAATCAGTGGAACGGTTACACTGAGTCCGATAAAAGCTGCCATGCGCACTGTGACCATTACCGGGGATCAGGGGCAGGAAGCCAATGTGAAGATACAGGCCACCAAGCATATCAGAGTGCGTGAAGGTGACAGGGTGGAAGCAGGTGACAAGCTTACCGACGGCCCTCTCGATCCCCACGATATTCTTCGTGTTATCGGTACTGAAAGTGTTGAAGACTACCTTCTTAACGAGATTCAGGAGGTCTATCGTCTTCAGGGTGTTAAGATAAATGACAAGCATATAGGCATTGTTGTAAGACAGATGCTTGGCAAGGCCAGGGTTGAGAATGCAGGAGATACCCAGTTCCTTGAAGGAGCCAGGATAAGCCGTCTCTCCCTGAACAAGGTCAACACGGAAATGATGAACCAGGGCAGGCGCCCTGCGTCAAGTGATGTAATGCTGCTTGGTATAACCAAGGCTTCACTTGCCACGAACAGCTTTCTTTCGGCTGCTTCTTTCCAGGAAACCAATTCGGTTCTTTCAGATGCTGCCATTAACGGCAAGCTTGACAAGCTGGTTGGTTTGAAGGAAAATGTGATTGTAGGACACCTTGTTCCTGCAGGAACCGGAGCGAAAGCTTACCGTGAACTTACCATTTCCATGAGCGATGGGTCCGATCTGCCGGAACCGGTTCCGGAGCCGGAGCTTGACGATAAGTTCAATCATGTATAGAGTTGCACTCACTGTAACAGGAGAAACGGCAGCTCGCGCGAGCTGACCCACGAAAGGAGAAAGATTGCCCACCATTAATCAGCTGGTGCGGAAAGGGCGCAAGAAGCAGGTTCACAAAACCAAGGCTCCGGCCCTTACAAGCTGCCCGCAGAAAAAAGGAATATGTACCCGAGTGTACACATCCACACCCAAGAAACCTAACTCAGCGCTCCGTAAGGTTGCCCGTGTAAGGCTTCGAAACGGCTTTGAGGTTACAGCATATATTCCAGGCGAGGGACACAACCTTAACGAACACTCTGCTGTTCTTGTAAGGGGTGGCCGAGTAAAGGATCTTCCCGGTGTGCGTTATCACATCATCCGTGGTGTTGAAGACACCAGCGGAGTGGAAGGTAGAAAACAAAGCCGTTCCAAGTATGGAACCAAGCGGGAATCGTAGAGCGGGGATTAGACAAAAATGAGAAGAAACAGACCAAAGAGAAGAGAAATTCTGCCTGACGTACGGTACGGGAATACTGTCATTGCCAAGTTTATCAACAACATCATGCTGCAGGGCAAGAAGTCTGTGGCAGAGGCTATAGTTTACGGTGCATTTGATATTATTGCCGAGAAAACTGGTCAGGATCCTGTGTCGGTTTTCAGCAAAGCGATGAACAATGTGCGCCCGACCCTCAAGGTTAAGAGCCGCCGTGTCGGTGGATCGACCTATCAGATTCCTCTGGAAGTTCGTCCTGAAGAGAGAGACGCACTGGCCATGAGATGGATTATCGGTTTCTCAAGAAAACGCAAGGGTAACACCATGCGTGCCCGTCTGGCTGCAGAGTTCATGGACGCTGCCAGGAACGAGGGTGCAAGCGTTAAGAAGAAAGAGGATACCCACAAGATGGCCGATGCCAACAAGGCATTCGCCCACTACCGCTGGTAAATACTTTCTATACAAAACAGAAGTGGCCGCTCTATTAACGAGCGGCCATTCTTTTTTTTACACCGGATATTGGCACATCAGCTACCGACAGAATTGTTTTGAAGAATCTCAACTCACACAAATCAACACAGCACAAAGGTACAGCATCAGTACTGAATTGACATCTGCTTACCCGTCTCACAGTTACAGTAAACTGCACGCATTCACTTGCGGCACTGGTTCTGCAAAGGTTAACAGGCAATACTACCGGAAAGGAGTGGAATGAGAATAATTCTGTGACTGGAAGCAACATGATATCAGATTGGTTTTTATGAACACTGGAAGGAAGTACATAAACTACGCAATCATCATCGCTGCAACGCATATTCATCACAGCTTTCGCCCACGATTTCATAATTACGGTTTTGCCTGATTTTTCCGTAAGGTATTTTCATGAGTTCTGGTTCCCGGTCTCCCGCCGGAACAGCAGATTGTTCACAGGATGCAACCCTTCTCCGGGAGTTATTACAACTCCTCTTCCAGTCCATGCCCGGGCTGTTAACATCAGACAGTGAATTGTTAACATGCTTCTCTGGTCCATTGTAGTGAACCAGGTAAACAGGCTCTATCTCAAGCATCTCAAGGTACTTCTTCTGAACAGCTGTCAGTTGAGTGCTGAGCCCTCGGGCCCCAAGAAGAATGGTTATATACAACGCCCTGAATTTTGTAGTCATTGCATATACTGTGGGGGTTGATGTCATCCGACCGGCAAGACCCTCAACCATTGAATCGGTCTTGCTGAGGTTTCTTCTCATTACATGCTGCATAAGGTTCCACACAAGCAGTGATGTAAGCATTATGAAACACAGCACCTCAATCCGTTCGGGGTTCTTGAGAAATATCCCGTTCAGGATCATCGGATCCTTTATGAAACTGAAGTTCCTCTCAATCCCGTGCTGCTCCTTGTAAGCAGCAAGTACATCAGCTGCAGAATGAGACATCTCTCCTGTTAATGGTGTATTGGTAAGAAGGACAAAACAACCGGACTCCTCCCGGGCAACTTCAATCCTGTCTGTACGCTCTGATATCTTACCCTCCAGCAGATACTTTATTGAAGTAATCTTCCGCTTTGACAAGTCGCGGGGAGGCTTGCCTTTCCCGTAGGTTATCTTCTCCCGGACTCCAACAACAAGAGAGTGATATGAGAAATCACTGTCTGTAAGCTTTTCTGCCGCTGCTTCTGCATCCGCTCTGCAAAAGTATTCTGTCTTGCAGGCTGTCTTCAGGGTTTCAGAAGCTTCTGTAAATGAACTCCCGATTCTACGCTCAAGACGCTTCAGTCTCCGTCTGTCATGGGCAGAAGAGTGCACCACAATACATCTGTATTCCCTGCCGTACAAAATAACTGTTGTCTCCTGCAGTTTGTACTCTGCTTTGGGACGGGAGCCTTTGGAGGATTCTTCCGGCAGTGGTAATGCCTCCCAGTTATCCGCATTCTGCACAGCTCTGCTCACTGCAAGAGATGCCTCTTTGTAATTGAATGGCAGTCTTGTAATGAAGTAGTTGTCTCCAAGAGCATCAAGGTTGTATTCAGTGACCATGGCTGAATCTGCTATGTAGACAAAAGCTCCATCACCGATTCCGTGTTTTGCCAGATAATTACTCATGCGGGTCAGAATCCTGTGATTAAGCTTCTTGTCTGAAGAGTTACCATTCACAGCACCACCGAGTATCGGGATGTTCTGGTGAACACACATCAGTTCCGCCATGAACTGCTTCAGATCAGGACGCTTGTCCTTGCTCTTGCCATAGGTGATAACAGGGCCACCCTTGTCATCTGTATTGTCATACTCACCGTAAACATTTTTTGATGTTGTATCGTAGTGCAGGTACTTAATCTTTTCATCAGGGCAAAGGGCAGAGATTGCGTTGAATGATATCTGTGAAAATATCTTCTGAGTTCCCGCTTCATAGATTGCGTTCATTACCCTTCCCACAGCGGCATCATTAAACAGCTCATAATCAATATCCCGTCCCAGCAGAGTTTCACAACTCTGCTCTTTGATAAAGTCCTTCATCATGTAGAGGGGGCTTCTTCCAGACAGGGTATCCATAACCAGAGCCTGAACCATTGTTCCCGCATCAACTTTTCTTTTTCCGGGGACAGCCTGATTTACGGTTTCAATCAGATTGATCTTTCTGCAGAACTGGGCAGCAATGGCAAGATGATTGATCTTTCGATGCTCGATAGTGCCAATATCATTACTTCTAAGCATGTCATGTATTGTATAACCACTCATTGCATCCTTCTTCCTGTTACAATTACTCATACTAATCGTTATGTTAGTAATATATAAAAGCCCATGAGTTTACACAAGTGTATGTATGGCCATATATTAGTGTCATATGTTTTATTGAAGAACAAAAGGGAAACAGCGTGTGTACTTCCCCGAAGGGCAGGAATCTGGATTGAGCGGATTACTCTGGTATCACTCGGCGGGAACCGCCGGAATACTGAAATGCGGGAAACATGAATACACAGAAAAACTTCTCAGGTATACATCAATTCCAGAGAAACACCTCTGGTGCTTGTGCGAAAATCAAGGCAAAATGATATTGTCAGATTCCCTGGAATTTGTGTGATGAATGTGCGATCGAAACTATTGACCGCGAGTTCAACGTCACCAACACCCCAATGGCCGATCTTTGATACATCTCTGGCGAAGAAAGTTGGAGTATTAAGCACCTTTGGATTGGTCTTGACCCAGACACGAAGCCCGCCTTGCTGGAGATGTGCGCAGCAGAAGATGGATTTGTCCAGCGACCAGCTAATATATTTGGCCTTGTACCTTCGGGTCACTCGGCCTGTTGCTAAGTCTTGGCAGAAGCGATCTAAACCCCGATAGAATTCCACGACTTCGTTGGGTTTGCCTTCAGTATGGTTGGCGCTCCCACGGGGAATCGAACCCCGCTTTCCGGCGTGAGAGGCCAGCGTCCTAGCCGATAGACGATGGGAGCATCCACCGAGGGCGAAATATCTGTCTGGTTTACAATATTGTCAAGGTTTGTACTTCTTTTCCAGTTTCTTCAGTTTCTTTCCGGAAATGCCGCCCAACACTGTAATTGCTGCGGAAATCCTGGTACGGCACAGGTCGCTTCCCAGCACCTCCATTGAATCAAACAGAGGAGGTGCAACCCTGCTTCCACAGATAGCTCCGTACAGAGGAGCTGTAAGAGCCTTAAGTTTCAAGTGAAAGATATCTGAAACATCCTTCAATACAACTGAAATATCTTGGCTGTTCCACCGGCGGAGTTTCTCAAGTTTCCACAGGGTTACCTGAAGCAGCTCAAGAACTTCTTCCGCTGGCATGTCTTTCACATCAAGAAGCTCTTTCGTGACAGGAACAGTATCACTGAAAAACATGGCGGTAAAGTACCCCCAGTCGGAAAGGGTTTCAAGACGAGAGGCAACAACGGCAGTAACCTGTGCTACATATTCGGGATTGATTGCCCAGTTCTGCAGTTTCTGTGAAAGCTCCGGAACAGTGTTGTCTTCTCTTATGTAGCGTCCGTTAAGCCATCTGAGTTTTGCCCTGTCAAAAACAGGGCTTCCCAGAGAGATGTCCTCCAGTTTGAAGTTGTCTATCATTTGCTGAACGCTGAACTTCTCCGAGCCGTCCGGCATGTGCCATCCCATCATTCCCAGATAGTTGAGAAGGGCTTCAGGAAGGTATCCCGCCTTTCTGTAGTAGTTGATAGAAGTGGGGTTTTTTCTTTTTGAGAGCTTTGACTTGTCAGGATTTCTAAGAAGAGGCAGGTGACAGTATACAGGGGGCTCCCAGTCAAAATATTCGTATAGAAGCACATGCTTGGGCACAGAGTTTATCCATTCCTCACCTCTGATGATGTGAGATATTTTCATAAGATGATCGTCAACGACTACAGCAAGGTGGTAGGTGGGAAAACCGTCGGCTTTCATGATGACCTGATCGTCTATGGAAGCCCAGTCTTTTACTATCTCCCCCCGAAGCAAGTCCTGAAAGAGGCATTCTCCTTCCAGGGGTACCTTCATCCGAATAACATAGGGCTCGCCAGCGGCAATTCTTTTTTTGGCTTCTTCCGGTGGAATATCTCTGCATTTTCTGTCATAGCCTCGGTTAGGTGCCTTTTCTGCAATTAGTTTTCTACGTACTTCATCCAGCCGCTCTCTGGAACAGAAACACGGGTATGCATGGCCTTTTTCTACAAGGGTTTCTATGTGCTGCCTGTAGATTTGAAGTCTGTCGCTCTGTCTGTAAGGGCCAAAATCACCATCCATATCGGGTCCTTCATCCCAGGTTAAGCCAATCCACTTCAGACTTTCCATAATTGCATTTTCTGAAGCTTTTGTTGACCTTTCCTGGTCTGTGTCTTCTATTCTGAGAATGAACTTCCCACCGTTGGCCCTGGCCCACACATAGCCGAAGAGAGCCTGATAAGCTGTACCAACATGCGGATCTCCAGTTGGAGAGGGAGCCAGTCTTGTTCTAACCATTGTGTCACCACCTTTTCATACGAAGACTATGATGGCTATAATACTTGAAAGAGAGCAGGAGGGCATCATGATTACTGTTGAAAGACCCGGCGAAGAAGAGCTTAAAACCATAGGCGTGCGGGACTGGCCTGTGTGGGAAAAGGAAGAGTCGGAATTCCCCTGGGAGTACAGCATGGAAGAGGTTTGTTTCATACTGTCCGGTGAAGCTACTGTTTTTCCAGAAACAGGAGAACCGGTGACAATTGTTCCCGGAGATCTGGTTACTTTTCCAGTAGGTATGAAGTGTGTATGGAAAATAACTGTACCAATCAGAAAGCACTACGAATTCAGATAACCCATAACCCGGGAGAAATCAATGAACACCACCTATATGATAATTTTTGTACTGTTACTGATTCCCGCAGCAGGTCATTCAGAAGAAGCCGCAGGTTTAAATGATCTGATTGCCTCAACACCCGGGCTTGCCTCTGTGATTACAGAGGTTCTGTCCTCTCAGCCGGACTCTTCCTTCTGGGGCGGGAAGAACAGTGAAGATCTGGTTTCCTTCTTTGACAGCTGGCTCTGCTACAACCCGCAACCGGAAAACCCCGGTAGATACATAAGACAGTTTGATGAACTGGCAAATTCTCCAAATGGGGATCTTCTTTTCAACAACAATGTTTTCAGCTCGTGGTTTATCAGCTTTCTTGACGCCAGAGGTGAATATCTCGGTACAGAGGCTTCTGCTTCCTGTGTTCCAGCCTGGCTGGCAGATACAGTTATCCATATAGACCAGTATGTCGTTCCCGAAGAGGGATTCTGCTGTTTCAACGATTTCTTTCTGAGAACTCTCAAACCAGAGTCCAGACTTCTTGATGGAGCTGGAGATCCTTCCATTCTGGTTTCTCCGGCTGATGGTTCCATCCACAGAATTTATGCTGCAGACCTGGAGACCAATTTTGAGGTAAAACGTGATGTTCTGAACATCAGACAGGCTCTCAACAACAGCTCCTATGCAGACAGATTTATAGGTGGGGATATAGTTGATATTCTTCTGTGGTTCACCGATTACCACCGGTTTCACTGTCCCGTGTCGGGCGAACTTGTATATGCGGGTGAATATGCAGGGTCTTACAACTACAACTTTGCCGATGTTGACTGGTTTAGAGAACTGGCAAAACACAAGCGTTTGTGCTACATAATAGATTCTGAGAAGTTCGGATTTGTGGCAATGATTCCCGTTGGCTTCTGGGGAGTAGGATCAATAGTTACAGAGTGCCAGGTTGGTGACTATCTGGAAAAGGGTCAGGAGATGGGCCACTTCGCTTACGGAGGCTCATCAATACTCCTTGTGTTTGAACCGGGAGCTATTACATTTACACCGGAGGTAACAGAGCAAAGCCAGCCAGTTCAGGCAAGAGCAAAGCTTGGCGTGGCAACCGGGGAGTGAGGGCTTATATGACACAGGCAGAATATAGGTCTGCCCCCCTTGATATAATGGCAAAGATTGTAACTGTTGTGATGATTGTAGCGGCGGGTGTTGTTCCATTTTTGCCGGGAATGGTAATGTATACAGTGGTTATCCTCCCAGCAATACTGTTTATAACATGGTTGTTTTCTGTCACAGGGTTTTCTGTCGAAAACAATTGTCTGATAGTTTCCAGACCTTTGTGGAAAACCACAATATCAATACCTCCCGATTCGGTTGCAGGAGTAGAACCTGAAATAAAGGTTGGGCTTCTGCGAACTTTTGGAAATGGGGGGCTGTTTGGCTACACCGGAAGGTTCAGGAACCGCAAGCTTGGTTTTTTCAACGCTTATGCTACAAACTGGAAACATGCGGTTTCCATAACCAGTGCGTTACAGGATTTCTGTGTTGTAGTAACCCCGGAAAATGTTGAAGGATTCATTCAGAGAATAAATGAGTGACTCGTTACAACAAAGACCAACTGTATCCGGAAAGAAGGAAAGGCCCCTGCATATCGAGGTCTCCTGAAATTGAGTGGCGGAGAAGGAGGGATTCGAACCCTCGGTAGAGTTTCCCCTACATACGCTTAGCAGGCGTACGCCTTAAACCAGCTCGGCCACCTCTCCGCAGCATTCAATCGGGCGTCAATTATCTGAATTATTTTGTTCTCAGTCAACCCCGAACAGTGATGCGCAAACAGGATTACGGTTTTATAGTATGTGGTATATGCGGCGTGGTTTTGGCAGTGTTGAACAAATACGGTTGCGGTAGAAGTTCAACCGCACAAGCTGGAAGGTAAAATGACACTTATTCTTATAGTTTCAATTCTGGCTGGTTTTCCATCTGGAGACGGCGCTATTGTAATGCTTCCCGGGGTTCCGGTTCATCCATGGGCTGCCCTTTCAGACACCCAGCGGGAAGAAATGTGGACCTACGGTATACAAGGTTATCAGGTTACCCGTTCAGGCTGGTCCGGCTACATTCTCAGCGGACCTGAAGGATCAGCGCAGATTCTACAGCAGATTGCAGAAACCCTGGAAACAGACAGCATCATGGCAGACAGCTCACTGTGGGCCAGAACAATCCAGCTTGTCTGGAACACAAATGCTCTGGCGGCCTCATGGGTAGTGGAGGATTCTTTTGAGGATGTTCCGGTTTTACCGGTAAGAACAAGCCGTTGGCTGAGAGCCGGAGAAGACACCCTGATAGTTTCTCTGCCTGTAGGAAACTCTGTGTTTTTATGGGGGGGAGAAAACACAGGAGAAAACTACCTTACAGCATGGCGCGGAGTGGGAACTGAAGTTATTCCAGACGGAACATCCGCTGTCAGTACCCTTGTTACCTGTTCCGTAACGGGTTCGCCAGGAGATATCATGTCCCTTGAATACACGCCTTCAGAACAGGACTCTTTTTGGGCAGAAAGGTGGGCGCCGCTTCTGTGTGCTGCAGACAGCCTGGTTCTTCATCAGATGTCCGGGGGGCTTGTAAACAGGAATTCTCTTGTATGGATAAGAGGAACAGGCGGGCAGAGTCTTTCTCCATGGTCAATGGTTCCATCGCCCTCTCCCCCTGCAATTGCTTCTGTTGAAATTGAACCTGTGCAGGGTCTGGTTCCATCACGAAATACCAGTGAAATACCGCAGGCTCTTTGCGTACCCATGCCGGGGAACGCGGGGAGTGGGGCAAGAGCAGCCTACGCGGCAGCACTTCTCGAGCGCATTGTAAGCAGAATGGCACTTCCCATCAGTTCGGTCTGCTGTGGTGTTTCGTCTGAGGATGGTTCTGTAGCTCTTTACATCACAGGGGTAGACTGGAGCAGGCAGACGGCCATGGAAATTATCAGGGAGGAGCTGACTCCAATTATTTTTACCTCCCCCGAGTCTCAGTTGTTGAACAATGCTGCTGTAAAAGCTGGAATACCGGAAATGAGTGAGCAAGATACGATTACTCTTCTTGCAAGGGTTACCGGCTTTATGAACTAATACTCTACTCTTCTCCAGCTATTTCCATCCACTGTTCCTCCAAAACGGAGAGTTTGTCGGTCAGGTAGGCATGCTCTTTCTGAAGTTCGACCAGAAGCTGAGAGTTGTTAATAACCTCAGGCTGAGAGAACAGTTCCTCTATCTCCTTGCGTCTTGTCTCATGGGGTCTCATGAGTTTCTCAATGCGCTCTATTCTCTTTTCCTTTTTTCTTCGTTCCCTGTAGGCAATGTTCCTTTCCGCTGCTTCTTTTCTTTTTCTTTCCTTTTCAGCCTCTCTGTGGACTTCCGAGGTTGTTTTTATATCGGGCTTGCTGAACTGTTGGTCAGCCAGAGTTCTCAGCTTCTCTACGTATTCTGTAAAGTTTCCGGTAAAAGCCTTTACCTTGTATCCACTGACCACAAACAGCTTTTCAGAAAGGGCCGACAGAAGTTTCTCATCGTGGCTGATAAGAACAAGGGTTCCTCTGTAGTTTTTCAGTGCTTCCTGTAGAACATCGCGACTGAATATATCAAGGTGGTTAGTCGGTTCATCAAGTATGAGAAAGTTGGTAGGCTTTATCAGTATACCTGCCAGAGCAAGTCTGCTGATCTCACCACCAGAGAGTACGGAAACAGGCTTCATTACATCATCGCCTGTAAACAAATACCTACCGAGGTAGCCACGTATTTCCTTCTCGCTTCTTGCCGGAGAAATACTGTGTATGTGCTGCAGAACAGTGTGTTTTTCGTTGAGCTGTAAATCGATCTCCTGCGAATAGTAACCGATCTCTACACCGGTTCCAGTTGTTACAACACCGGAAGTCGGTTCTTCAATGCCGGCGAACAATCTTGAAAGAGTAGATTTTCCTCCTCCATTTCTTCCGACAATTCCTATTCTGTCTCCTCGCAGTATTTCAAGATTGACATCAGCAAACACAGTATTGTCGTATGCCTTGGTGACATCAGTCAGCTTAAGAACCTTCGTTCCGCTTCGTGGAACATCCGGAGGAACTATTACCATGCGTTTCGGGCTTTTATAGGTTGTCACAGCATCCAGTTTTTCAAGCATCTTTTCTCTGCTTCTAACTTGAAATCTTTTACTTTCCGTGGCTTTGAACTTTCTAACAAATCTCTCCAGTTTCTCTCTTTCGTCGTCAACCTTTTTTGCCTGTTTCTGCAGCAGAGCCGCCTGTACAAGTTTTTCTTTAACGTAGAAGGTGTAGTTTCCTCCCCAGGTTCTCATGCTGCCAAATTCAAGTTCAACTACTTTGTTTGCTACTTTGTCAAGAAAAGCAGGGTCGTGAGATATTATCCAGGCTGCGCCCTTGAATCTCTTTAAAAAAGCTTCCAGCCAGAGTCGGGCATCCAGGTCAAGGTGGTTTGTAGGTTCATCAAGCAAAATAAGATCCGGATTGTTCAGAAGAATAGCACCCAGCATTGCTCGCATCTTCCAGCCTCCGGAGAAAGATGTCAGCTTTCTGGCGAAGTCTTCCCTTGAAAAGCCAAGGCCGGACAATACGGCCCTGGCCTTTGATTCCAGGTTGTACGCCTCTGTTGAGTGTATCTGATCCTGAACCCGGGCAAGCTCTGTAAGAACAGAAGCATTTTCAGTCCCCTGTTTCTCAAGTAGAGAATGAAGTTCTTCCTCCCGGGAAAGGGCAGCGGCTCCTTCGCCTGAGCCATCGCAAACTGCTTTCAGAAGAGTTCCTCCTGGAAACTCGCTTATCTGCTGGGGCAGGTATCCAATCCGCAGGTTGCCAGCTTTCCTGACGATTCCAGAAGTTGGTTCAATACTGCCGGAAAGAATTCTGATAAGGGATGTTTTACCGGCACCGTTTACACCTACCAGCGCTACCCGGTCTCCCTGATTGATGTTGAAGTTAAGATTTGCAAAAATTGCATCAGATCCAAATTCTAACCCAAGGTCATTGGCGGAAAGCATCATGAGCTGTATACCTCCGCAGTAATATCCAGCGGTCTGAACTTCAGATAGTCTGCAGAGACAATCCTGTACCTGACACCGCCGTAGTCCATGTTTACAGAAGAACACCACTTTTCGTGAAGGTGGCCGTACAGGCAAAGAGAAACACCAGCACTGGAAAGAAGCTCTGCAAATTCGCTGGGTTTGCCTTCCACTACCGGTGGAAAGTGCATCATATAGATAAGCTTCTGTCCTGGTTTTTTCAATTCTTCCGCTCTTTCAAGGGCTAGTTTCATTCGTTCAAGTTCTCTGCGGTACAGCTTGGAATCAATTGAGGGTTTGAACCCGTCCCAAAGAGGGGTATTCCAACCTTTACTGGCGGCAAGAACAAAGTCTTTGCAGTCAACCGCGTTTCTCTGAAGGGGTAGAATAGAACTGCCGACAAACTGTTTTACCTTTTTTGTAGAACCCCACCAGTAGTCATGATTACCTCTGCAGATGAACTTCTTTCCAGGGAGAGAATTTAAGAACAGCAGGTCATCTTCGGCTTCTGCAATATTCATTCCCCATGAGATATCTCCCGGAACCAGAACAGTGTCTTCTCTTCCAACTGTTTGTCGCCAGTTGGATTCTATTTTTGAAGAATGGTTCTCCCAGACACGGCCAAAAACATTCATTGGTTTGTTTACCGCAAAACCAAGGTGCAGATCTGAAATGCCAAAAACACTCACAGAGAATCCTCCAGCCACCTTTCAGCGGCAACAGCCACTGCGTTGTTTGTTGGAACTTTCTCGAACTCCTGCAGCATGGGAAAAGGGGCGCTTCCTGAAACAAAAGGTCGGTCTGCCCAGCGAAGCAATTGTATATCATTCCAGTCATTACCCACAGCGGCGGTGAGGGTTGATGGAATTCCTAGCTGCTTTCTAATTGCATTGCATGCGGATGCTTTGCTGACCCCTTTTGCAAACACTTCAACCCAAGCAGTTGTTTTATCTATGGGGCTGGTAGCTCTTATCACTGAATACCTGTGGCCAATTGCTTTGTTAAGTTCCTGAATAATTGAATCAGCGCTGTCGGGTTGAACAAAGCCAATGACTTCTGTAGAGGCAATTGCCGGGTGGTCAATCTGTTTTGAATACGCACGGTAGTAGGCAAGCCTCTTCCTGAAATCAAGACAGTGCTTACCAGCTATCCAGTGAAGAATGTGAGCATCCGGAAAAATACCCTGTATAGAGGTATCGGTGATTCCCAATTCTGCAAATGCTCTATGAATGATAAAAGTATCATTGGAAGACAGAGTACGCGACAGAAATATCTTTCCGTGAGGGTCAATTACGCCTGCACCCGAGGAAAGAACAAACCAGTCTACAGGAAGCTCCCGCCCGCCCAGGCATTTTTCAAGAGAGAAAGGGCTTCTGCCGGTGGCAAGTACAACAGCACATCCCCCTGCTTGAAGCGCTTTCAGGGAATTCAGGTCTCTGGCGCTGAAAGTACCGTCTTCCCGCAGCAGAGTTCCGTCAAGATCTGTTGCAAACAGTGAAGTCTTTTTCATAGGGAGTAATATATTCCCCTTCTGCATTCAGGGAGGAAGAATGAAAAAACTGGCAGTATTTGATCTTGACGGCACACTTCATCATACCGAGCTTGCCCTGGCACCAGCCATAGCGAGAGCTGTTGCAGATATTACAGGAAAACCGGAACCAGCCTATGAAGCCGTAAACGCTCTGTATGGGGAGCCGCTGGAGATATTCTGCAAAGTTCTTTTAGGAACACAGGAACCGGAAGTCTCAAAAAGATTTATTCACCAGGTGCAGCTGCATCAGGCGCGTACTCTTCCAGTAGACGGGCAGTTGTACCCGGGTGTTGTTGAGATGCTTGAAGAACTGCGGAGCATGGGTTTTGATCTTGCTGTTCTTTCCAATGCCCATATGCAGTACCTGAATCTGGTGACAGAAACGCTGGGAATCAGAAAACTGTTTGTTAAGCTGACAGGGAGAACAGAAGAAGCATCCAAAACAGCCAGACTGGCAAAACTAAGCTGGGGTTATGATTTCACAGTTATGATTGGTGACAGGTACCACGACATACAGGCAGGGCTTGAGAACTCGCTACCGGTAATTGCCTGTTCTTACGGGTATGGCTCGGCAGAAGAGCATAAGGGCGCTGTTTGTGTTGTCTCTGCGGATCAGATAGCCCCTCTGATTAAAATAATGCTGTCAGAAGTACCTGGATAGAGCAACAACTCTTCCGGCAACTCTTATACTGGAACATGCTGAACCGTGGAATTCCATGGTTTTGTATTGATCATTGGCAGGAACAAGCCTGATTGTGTCTCCACGGTGATAGAACTTCTTCACCGTTGCTTCATCATCGATGAGAACAACGGCAATTGTGCCTTCTTCCACAAAAGGCACCGGTCGAACAAGAACAAAATCGCCGTTCAGTATACCTGCATCTATCATGCTGTCTCCGTGAACTTCAAGCCAGAACAACCCCTCAAATTCCTGGAACCTTTCAGGCACAGGCATTCGCCCTTCTTCATTTTCTTCGGCCAGAATAGGAGATCCGGCAGCTACCCGGCCTATAACAGGAGCCTGATGGTCTGTTGTTCGCCTTCCGTTGCTGAACCTCTGTTCAGGAAGAGACAAAGCTCTTGCAGACCCGTCTTTTCTGTTCAGATATCCTTTCTCGACCAGTTTGTCTATGTGACCTTTCACCCCTTTTGTACTCTTCAAGCCAAACGACCGCTGTATTTCTCTGATTGATGGTGGATAGCCATTGTCGTACATAAAAGAGCGAACAAAGTCAAGAAATTGTTTTTGCCTTGCTGTTAGATCGCTGTGCATTGAACTCTCCTTTCGGGGGAACATACGTTTACTATACGTACAAAAAAAACAGCTGTCAAGCGAAGCGCTTGCAGCTCTTCACGGTCGTTTGCTGGAATTAGGCTTTCGCAATGACAAGAATCATTACAGCAAGTTACTGTAAGCAGTTCCTGAGGTTCCGACTTTTAAGGCTACTCCAGCAAGTTGCTGTAATAAATCAGATAAACCGCAATCCTCCGAGCCAGATCATCATGTGACCCATCAGTGTAAAGCATAATGCTGAAATTAAGAGCCTCTACCGTTCCATCGTTTCTTATTATGGCAACATCGCGGAATCTATGATTCTTCAGTCTTCCATCGGAAGTAAGTTCGAAGATGCGCTCTTCGAAGCTATCCAGAAATTCATCGTCATCTACGTAACCCAGAATATTGAAACCGTCATCTTCAATTCTTAATCTATCACTATCGTCCTCGCAGACTATTCTGCCAAGGGGAAGAAAAGAGGCGTCCTCAATTCTTCCGTCTTCGCGTACGTAGGCTACAGTATTGTAACTGCTGTCTTCCAGGCGCAGATGACCGGCAAAAGCGGTTGCGGACAGCAAAAGAAGCAATGGAAATAAATTTTTATTCAACCGGGGTACCTCCCTTTTTCAACTATATTGAGTGCATACATTCTTCAACCAAGGAGCCCGTGTCAAGTGGTATCATGTTATTATTGATAGTTATGGCGGTATCAACGCTTTTAGACCCTTTGCCGCTGGATCTGAATACGGCATCGAAAGAAGATCTCTGCAGGCTGAACGGCATAGGTACTTCCACGGCAGAGGCCATACTGGAATACAGAGAAACCATTTCAGCTTTCTATTCTGTTGAAGAACTTGTTTTCGTTCCTGGCATTGGCCAGGCCACCCTTGAAAGCCTTCTTCCATATGTAACGGTTATTCTTCCTGATATTTCAATTGAAAACTCCAATTTTTTAAAGGAGGAAGAACCTGCTGATACCCTTCTTACCGTGGTTTTTCTTGATGTAGGTAACGGGGATGCGATATTGCTTCAAACCCGGGAGAGCTCGTGGCTAATAGACGGAGGTCCTCCTGGAGAGGGGGCTATGAGGGCTCCTGTGGTTCAGAGGCTGATAGAGTGTGGAGTAGATACTCTTTCAGTGGTTGCTTTCACACATCCCCACGCGGATCACATTGGTGGTTGCAGAGACGCTTTGGAGGTGTTTCATTGCAATACGCTTATCGATCCTGGAATTGATTTTGCCTCTTCAGTGTACGAAGATCTGCTTCAGTATGCAGTGGATTCCGGTTGTGGCTATTCGGTTCTTTCAGGGGAAGACCGGTGGGAGATTTCCGATGATGTTACTGTTCGGGTCGTATGGCTGGAGCGGGGAGCTGGAAGCCCAAATGAAGCATCTGCGGTGTATCTAATTACATGCGGTAATTTTTCACTGTTGCTTACCGGAGATATAGAGAATGAAACCATAATGAGGATGACGCCGTTTCAGACACCGGTAACTGTGATGAAAGTTCCTCACCACGGCAGCAGAACTTCTCTGTTTCCTCCGTGGATAAGAAAAACTGCTCCTCAGTTTGCTGTGTTCAGCTGTGGCAGAAACAATCCTTTCGGACATCCCCACACGGAAGTTCTTCAAACCTGGGAGAACACCGGCGCAGGAATCTTGCGAACAGACCGTCAAGGCAATATTTTCCTGTATACTGATGGAGAGTCTATCAATTTTACTGTTTCCTTCATACTCTGAGAGAAGCTAATGAAAACAGGTTCAAAAATATCTCCATATCTGTATATACTGCCTGCACTTATCATAGTTATTTGTTTCAGAACAATCCCTATTCTTGCAAGTTTTACCGCTTCATTTTCTGACTACGACATAGGAGGGTTCCACGGTTTTGTGGCTTTTTCGAACTATGAAAGAATGTTTACAGATGGCCGTTTCTGGAACAGCGTAAGCAACACAGTATTTTTTGTGCTGGGTGTTGTTCCTGCCGGGATTGCAATTCCACTTGCTTTGGCAATGCTTCTTCGCGGGGAGCTTAAGGGCAAAGCCATCTACAGAACTATCTATTTTTTACCGGTTGTAACTTCTGCAGTAGCGGTGTCTGTTGTATGGACATGGCTGTTCAAACCGGAAGCGGGCCCGATCAATGGGGTAATTACTGCTCTTGGTGGTGATCCTCTGATGTGGCTCCGTGAACCTCGTGGCGTTTTTGAGATGCTGTTTTCTTCTGTTGGTATTCATCTTCGTGGTGTTCTGGCAGGACCAAGCCTTGCTCTGGTTTCCCTGATGATTGTGAGCGTCTGGAAAAGTATAGGGTACAACACCGTTCTTTTTCTTGCCGGGCTAGAGAACATTCCCGGTACATACTACGAGGCAGCGAAGCTTGATGGTGCAGGAAAGTGGGGAACATTCCGGCATGTAACCTGGCCTCTGCTCTCTCCAACCACATTCTATGTTCTGATTATGAGTACAATCGCTTCTTTTCAGACATTTGCTTTGGTGTATGTGATGACACCACCTCCGGGCGGTGGACCGCTGGGAACAACCAATGTGATAGTTTTCTACCTGTTTCAAAAGGCATTTGACCGGTTTGATATAGGCTATGCAAGTGCTATAAGTGTTTTCCTGTTTGTTGTTCTTCTCGGGCTAACAATTTTGCAGCGGCGTTTTGGCGAGAGAAGGGTGCACTACTCGTGAAAAAAGCACAGCTGCTTAAGCAGACCCTTCTTCTTGCCGGTGGTATTGTTATGCTGATGCCCTTTTTATGGATGGTCTCCACCAGCCTGGAACAGGGAGGCCTTCAGAATTATGTTGAAGCCTGGAACAGAGTTCCTTTTGGAACCTATTTTTTAAACACCCTGATAGTAACTGGAATTACGCTGGTTGGGGTTTTGATTACGAGTTCTCTCGCCGCCTACTCTTTCGGAACCATGTCATACCCTGGCAGAGACAAGTTGTTTTTGCTGTTCCTCTCTACGATGATGGTTCCACAGCCTGTATATCTGGCTCCAAGCTATGTTATCCTTGCGAAACTCGGGTGGGTAGATACTTACCTTGCGCTGATTGTTCCATGGACCACAAATGTTTTCAGCATTTTTCTTCTGAGGCAGCATTTCATGACTCTTCCTAAATCTTTGTATGAAGCAGCCAGACTTGATGGGTGCAGCAGGTTTGCATATCTGTGGAGAGTTGCTCTTCCTCTTTCCAAATCGGTGGTAGCAACCATTATGCTCTTCAATGTAATAGGGTCGTGGAACAGCTTTATGTGGCCCCTGGTT